>JAEAMF010000197.1_pt1 | contig 101107 bp, 100 predicted proteins | sample 8958721 | NCBI WGS metagenome assembly JAEAMF01 (sample SAMN16933255, study PRJNA681124) | bioreactor sludge metagenome | isolation source: anaerobic bioreactor treating anionic surfactant - SDBS | place: India: Bengaluru | collected 2019-02-28
TTACGAATTATTTTTGTGAAAAACACCAACTATCTTTGACCACATTACCTAAATTATAATGCGAAATCAACAGTAATTTTGTCATTCCGTAGAAATCTAAACCTCATATATCTTAAGTTTATTAAGATTCCTACTGAATGACAAACAGATTGCTAAAAACTAAGTTATTACTAATTATGGATATTCTTAGTAATAATTATTTTATATGTTTCCTTAATGAATTGAAATTACTCAATAGAAAGGAGCCGAAATTTTATGTAAATTATTAGAGCTCTAGATTAAATATTTTAACACTAATCGAACTAAGGATAAATCAAAACCGCTTTTTCACCCTGACATTTTACGCCGATGGGTTCCGCAGCCATCATACAGTCTGAGTTAATATTGTATTTCTTATTAAATTCAGACATCTTCTGGGTATATTCTTCAATTTTTGGAAGAATAGTAGCTTCATCTTTTTTAGGATAAGCAATATAAGAAATTGGTCCGCCGCAAGCTTTGCTTCCAAATGGTGAAAAAGCCCATTCTCCAGCATTGGTACATTTTTCTTTTGCAGTCATTGATTCTATGTAAGCTTTCAATTTATCCAGTTGGGCTTCATCATACTTTTTAGAACTTTCATCTGAAGGTCTTTCGGATATATCTTTAGGCATGTCTGCAGGATCATTGTTTTGTGCAGATTTACAGGAAGCCATTGTAATACCTGCAAATAAAACAATTGCCGGAATTTTTATAAACCAGTTTTTCATAATCTTTTTTTATTGGTTATCAAATTTCGTTCCTTATTTCCATTTTTTCGTAGTTTTGCAACGATGAATAATCATTTTTTTGACTTAATAGAACATACCAACCGAAGCGTTTTTCTTACAGGTAAAGCAGGAACGGGTAAAACAACATTCCTTAACGAATTTGTAAAAAAAACCAGAAAAAAATATATTGTTGTAGCTCCTACTGGGATTGCTGCGATCAATGCAGGCGGTGTTACCATTCACTCGATGTTTGGTTTGCCTTTGCGTACATTTTTACCAACGGCTGATAGAATAGACGGTAGTTTGGGAAATAATATTGCAGATCTTCAGCAGCATTTTAAATACAGAAAAGATAAACTCAAGCTTTTGCGTGAGGTAGAAGTTTTGATAATTGATGAGGTTTCTATGTTGCGTGCCGATGTTTTGGATATGATGGATTTTTCTTTGCGCTTTATCCGAAGAAATAATCAGCGTTTTGGCGGTGTTCAGATGTTATTCATAGGAGATTTGTATCAGCTTCCGCCTGTGGTGAGAGATGAGCATATCTTGAAAATGTATTACAATTCGCCTTTCTTTTTTGATAGTCTTGCCATAAAAGATATTCCGCTTTTGACGATTGAATTAACGAAAGTTTACCGACAGACTGATGAAGAATTTCTGGAAATTCTAAATGCTGTTCGGGATGGTGACGTTGCCAATATCAATTTTGATCATTTAAATGAAAGGTACGATCCCGATTTTAATGCAGGTGAAGAATCTTACATCTATCTCTGTTCGCACAACAAACTTGCAGACGATATCAATCAGCAGAAACTTGCAGAAATTAAAGTAGATCCTTCCACTTTTGAAGCTAAACTTTTTGGTGAATTTAAAGAAAATCAATATCCGAATGAGCAGTTTTTAGAACTTAAAGTCGGCGCTCAGGTAATGTTTATCAGAAATGATATTTCAGGTGAAAAAAAATATTTCAACGGAAAGTTGGGTGAAATTTCTGCTTTAGACGAAAAAGAAATCAAAGTAATTCTCGACGGTAGCGAAAGAGAAATCACGGTAAAAAGAGAAGTCTGGGAACAGAAAAAATATTCTTTAGACAGCGAAAAAAATATTAAAGAAGAAGTTTTGGGAAGCTTCGAGCAGTTCCCGATCAAATTGGCTTGGGCGGTGACGATTCATAAAAGTCAGGGCTTAACGTTTGATAAAGTAATTATCGATGCCGGAAAAAGCTTTACAGCGGGTCAGGTTTATGTAGCATTGTCGCGTTGCCGAACATTGGAAGGAATTGTTTTAAAGTCTAAAATTACTCCCGATGTAATCTTTAAAGACAACCGAATTTTGCAGTTTCAGGGAGAAACTTTCGCCAACGATAGTGTAGAAGAAATTCTGAATAAAGAAAAATACGATTACAGCATCCGAAAAGTACTGCGTTCGGTAGATTCTCAATGGCTGTTAAAAGAAGTTGAACTTTGGAACAATCTCTCGATTACCACGAAAAGTATCGATCATGCAAAATCTAAGCAGCTTTATTTACAACTGAAGCGGGATGCAGTTAATTTAGGTAAAATTTTTGAAAAGTTGGAACGCATTATTTTCCAGAAAGTAAATAATTTTATCAATAAAACTGAAGAGTGGAGTGAGATTGAAAGTAAAACCAAAGGTGCGGTTAATTTCTTTTTTAATGAAGTGAAGGATAAGATTTTCAGTCCGTTAAAAGAGTTTTACTCCGAAATTAAAGGAGTGAAAGGTTTAAAAAACTACAACGAAGAACTCAGAAGCTGGCTGGAAGATATTGAAGATTATCTGAATGGTCTGAAAACCGCTCATCTTTTGGAAACTAAACTTTTAGATGAAAAAAACAACAAGGAAGTCAGCATGAAAATTGTAAAAGTTCCTTCTCAGGTTCTTACTTTTCAGTTGTTTGAGCAGGGAAAAACCATCTCGGAAATCGCTTTAGAAAGAGGTTTGGTAAAAGAAACGGTTTTGGGACATCTGGCAAAGTTTGCCGAACAGGGTTTGCTTGATTTGTCACGAGTGATTACTTCAGATAAAATTAAAACTTTTGAAAAAGCTTTTAAGACCGATCCCAAAGAAACTTTAAATGAATGGAAAACTGTACTTCCCAACGATTTTGATTTTAATGAAATTAGGATTTTGATTAATCATTATAATTTTTTGAAGGAGAAAGGGAAGGTTTAGAGAATTTTAATTTCACCCTCATATAAAACTTTATATTCGAAATCTATATGATCAAAACCTTTATTTAATTTCCATTTATAATCATATAAAAATGATATGTAATCACTGATATATGGTCTTGATTTATTATGCATTGATGGATATTTGTACTCTAACCAAATTTTTAGAAAGTCATTTTCTTGAGGTAAATAATTTTCCAAAACAGATTTAGAATTTAGTAGTTTTAGTATGTTTTCCGCAGAAAATCTATTATTAAGTTGATCTCTTGAAGATTGGTATTGCCATTCTATTCCATCATAATTTCTATCTTTTTCAAATCGTGATAGATTCCAGAGAATTATCTTCTCTTGGTATTCTTCGTTAATTAATTTAAGTTTATTTTTTCTTGAATTTTTATTATGAATAATGTTTTTTTGCTTGTTTGAAAAAGAGAGATTTTTTATACTAAATTCAATACTATTTTCTGAGAGATTCATTTCTATTTTAAATACTACTTAATTTTCTTTTGTTGTTATCCCAATATGTTGCACTTCGCCTTTGATTCATAAATTCAATTTCCGTGTTTTCAAGTTCATTAAATTTACTTTTATCAGTTTTAATACATTCAATAATTGTAAAATGTCTTTCATCAACTACAGTAAAATTAACCAACTTTAGATATTCATGGATTGAATTTTTGTCAAGCATAATTTTTCCGCCACCGCACCAATGTCTGTCTTGTCCGTTCTTTTTAACACTGGAAATCCAATATTCTTCACCGGTTTCAATGTCAAAATGATTACCCCAAGTCCCTGGATTTTTTAGTTTTTTAAGAGCTTTTCCATTAAAATAAATGGTTTGACCTGATTTTGAAAATTCTGCCATACCAATCCAAGCCAATCCGTGATGACCTTGCGATTTGTTTTCTATGTAGAGTATTTTTGTTTTCATCGTTTAAATGTAATTAAAAATTCTTAATCAATCAGCGATGATTTTATATTACTAATCTTAATAGTTTTTCACACAACAGAGCAATCAATTCCATCAATTACAAAAAGTAACTAATGCAATTTATTAGCTTTAACTTTGCTTGGTTAAATTTAATAAATGAAAAATTTTAATATATCCGTGCTTGATTTGGCTCCTGTAAAACAGGGGAAAACCATTCACGATACCTTTCAGGACAGTTTGTCTTTAGCGAACTTTGCTGAGAATTTAGACTATAAAAGATTTTGGCTCGCCGAACATCACAATATGGAAAGCATTGCCAGTTCTGCAACATCGGTTCTCATTGGTTATATTGCCAACGGTACAAAAAAAATAAGAGTCGGATCCGGTGGAATTATGCTTCCCAATCACAGTTCGCTTGTAATCGCAGAACAATTCGGTACTTTGGAATCACTTTTCCCCGGAAGAATAGATCTCGGTTTGGGAAGAGCTCCGGGAACTGATGGTTTAACTGCAAAAGCTTTAGGAAGAAATGCTGCAACAATCAATGAGCAGTTTCCGAGACAGATTCTGGAACTTCAGAGATATTTTTCTACGGAAAATTCTGATGCGCTGGTTCGTGCAATTCCTGGGGAAGGTTTAGATATTCCGTTATATATTTTAGGATCGAGTACAGACAGTGCATGGTTGGCTGCAGAGCTAGGATTGCCGTATGCTTTTGCAGGGCATTTTGCTCCGGATCAGATGGAAATGGCTTTTAAAATTTACAGAGAACATTTTGAGCCATCAAAATATTTGGATAAACCCTATATTATTGCCTGCGTAAACGGGATTGCTGGAGAAACTTCTGAAGAAGCAAATTTTCTTTCCACCACATTGTTTCAGGCATTTATCAATATCATCAGAAACGACAGAAAGCCTTTTCCAAAACCAATTTCAGATATGGACAATATTTGGTCGCCAATGGAAAAAGCAATGGTTTTAAAGATGTTGAAATTCAGTTTTATAGGTGATCAATCTCAAATTGCAGATCAGCTTAAAGATTTTCAGGAAAAATATCAGGTTGATGAGTTGATGATTAATTCTCATATTTACGATCATCAAAAAAGATTAAGTTCTTATGAAATCATTAAAAAAGCTGCAGACTCGTTATCTGAAGCCTAATAAACTCTCCATATTAATTGTTGATGCTTATTTTTATGAGTATCTTTGCGAAAATTTAAAGTAAAAATGTCTGAGATTAAATTAAATACTATTCCAGAGGCGATTGAAGACCTTAGAAATGGTAAAATAATCATAGTGGTAGACGATGAAGACAGAGAGAATGAAGGAGATTTTCTGTGTGCTGCCGAACTTACAACTCCTGAACTGATCAATTTTATGGCGTTCCACGGTAGAGGACTTATTTGTATGCCACTTCCTGAAAAAAGATGTGACGAACTAGGTCTCGATATTATGGTAAGCAGAAGCAGTGATCCGAAAGAGACTGCATTTACCGTATCTGTGGATCTTTTGGGAGACGGAACTTCTACAGGGATTTCCGCAAGCGATAGAGCCAAAACGATTTTAGCATTAATGGACGAAAAATCTAAACCTACAGATTTCATGCGTCCCGGTCATATTTTCCCGCTTCGTGCCAAGAAAGGTGGAGTTTTAAAAAGAGCAGGACATACAGAAGCTGCAATCGATCTTACCTGTCTTGCAGGTTTGAAAGAGGGTGGAGTAATCTGCGAAATTATGAATGAAGACGGAAGTATGTCTCGTTTACCGGAGCTTTATGCTTTTGCACAAAAACATGATATGAAAATCATTTCAATTGAAGATTTGATTCATTATCAGCTTAAAAAAGGAAATCTAATTGAGAGAATCGAGGAAAGAAAAGTAAATACCGCTTTTGGTGAGTTTGATTTTCTTGCGTTCAGAGAAACTTCTAACGACCAGATTCACTTTGCTTTAACGAAAGGATCTTGGACGGTAGATGAACCTGTTTTGGTAAGAGTACAGTCTTCAGATTCTTATTTTGATGTTTTAACGAGACTGAATAATGGCGAAAAACCTCAATTGGAGAAAGTAACCAATATGATTCATGATGCGGGAAAAGGAGCGATTATTTTCATTAATAACGTATCTAATTCTGAAAATACACTCAGAAAACTACAGCAGTTTTTAAATTATCAGGACGGTCAGCAAAAACATCCTACAGCTGCTTTCAATTATAGAGATTACGGTATCGGAACTCAGATTTTAAAGAACTTGGGAATCAATAAATTTAAAGTAATCACTCAAAACCCAAGTGTAAAACCACAGGTTGGAGGATATGATGTTGAGGTAACAGAAATGGTTCAACTATAAATTTAAGTTTCCAATTGTCAATTTTTTCCGCAGGTAAATTTTTGCAATTCTAAATTGACATCAAATAAATAAAAAATGGCTTGAGTAAATCAGGCCATTTTTATTTCGTCGAAATTTCTGAATCCGTTCAGAAAATCTTTTATATTCATTCTTTTTTTACCTTCCAATTGCAATTCGAGAGGAAAATAAATTCCGTCTTTTGTAAAAAATTTGAATTCGTTTTTAGAAATTTCCAAAGTTCCCGGAGTTTTACCGTGGTGAGAATTTTCAAATTTTCCATGATAGATTTTCAGTCCTTTTTCCTCTTCTCCGATTTTTAAAGTCGTGAAAGCTGCGGGATAAGGCGACATTCCGAGTATGAATTGATGAACTTCTTTTGAAGTTTTAGAGAAATCAATTCTTGTATCTTCTTTGAATATTTTAAAAGCATTTTTCGGATGTTCAACGTGCGGTTGAGGTTTTTCTGTAATTGAATTTTCAGAAAGTCCGTCAAGCGTTTTTACAATGAGTTGAGCTCCCATTTCCATGAGCCTGTCGTGAAGACTTCCTGCATTTTCATCTGGCAAAATTTCTATTTTTTCCTGAAGCAAAATATTTCCTTCATCTATTTTTTCATTAATAAAAAATGTAGTAGCTCCTGTTTTTTCTTCTCCGTTGATTACTGCATAGTTGATAGGTGCAGCGCCACGATAATCTGGAAGAAGGGATGCGTGAAGATTGAAAGTTCCAAGTTTGGGCATTTCAAATAAAACTTTAGGCATCATTCTGAATGCAACCACAACGAAAACATCGGCATTTAAACTTTTTATTTCTTCTAAAAATTCAGGATTTCTCAGTTTTTCGGGTTGTAAAACAGTGAGATTATTTTCTACGGCATATATTTTTACTGCAGATTGGTTGATCTTTTGTCCACGACCGCTTGCTTTATCTGCAACGGTAACTACGCCTACAACTTCATGATGAGATTGATGAATGGCATCCAAAGCTGTTTTTGCAAACTCTGGTGTACCAAAAAAAACGACTTTCAATGATTTCATAGTACAAAGATAATGGTCTTTGGTTTATTTGAAAAGATTAAAATGTAAAGTATTTAATTTTGCTAATTGCTAATTGCTAATTGCTAATTGCTAATTGCTACGTCAACGCATACGTTCTAAAGTTCAGCATTTTTACTTTTCCTGAATCCAGAAGGAATATAAGGTTTTCTAAAATATCTTCTCTCGCATGAAAATTTAACTGAATGGAAAGCTCCTCAATAGTAGCTGGTTTTTGACCTAGTAAACTGAGAATTTCCATTGACATATTTTTACCGAAAATTGACTGCTTGTTCTTTTCACAAACTGTGCATTGCCCACAGTTTTTTGAATTTTTCTCTCCAAAATAAGCTAAAATCAGTTTCATTTTACAATAGGTAGAATCTTCAATGTAAAATTTCATTTCTTCCCATTTTTGAATTTTGTTTTTCTGAATTTGCTCAAAAAGTTTCCAATAAATACTGTTGGTTACTCTTTCGTCTCGTGGTTTGAGAAATTTTACGCTTGCCAAAGCTCCGTCAATGTATTCAAGATAATTTTTTTGTTGCAGCTCCTTTAGTCTTTCTTTAATCAAATGAATGCTTACACCAATTTTATCACTCACTTTCTGCTCGCTGAACATTACTTTGTGAGAAGTGATTCCAGAAATGGAACGTAAAAGCAATTCTATAAAATAGGCATCTTTCTGTGGAATCTGATCGATTTCATCAGGCTTAATTAGAAGTTCTAAAGAGGATAAACTTTTGTTGCTGTTGTAATAAATGATCTCCTGAGTATGAAGAAAATTCAAAACATTTTTAATTTTTGCAGTAGAAAGTTTGGTAAAGTTTTGAATTCCTGAAATATTTAATTGAAATACTTTTTCGGGAAGTTCAAATTCTGCCACCTGAAATTTGGAATACAGGTAAGAAATGATTTTTAAAAATTCGGCTTTATTCGGAATCTGATTACGCAGAATCTGGTCAAAATTCAGAACTTCCTGTTGATCCCAAAGCATGAATGCAAAACTTTTCTTTCCGTCTCTTCCGGCACGTCCTATTTCCTGATAATAATTTTCAATCGATTGAGAAGGGGAGAAGTGAATGACAAAACGTACGTTGTCTTTGTCAATTCCCATCCCAAAAGCGTTGGTAGAAATCAATACATTTTGGTCACTGTTATTCCAGAAATTCTGTCTTTCGTTCTTTTCTTTTGTCGTTAAACCGGCATGGAAATAATCTACGTTTGTTATTTTATTTTTGTGAAGAAATTCGGTAAGCAATTCAGCATCTTTTCTCGTTCTCACATAGATAATTCCAGATTCTTTTGCATACTTTAAAATATTAAAAATCCTTTGATATTTATCTGAAATTTCTTCTGAAAAGATTTTAATGTTATCTCTTTTAAAACTTTTTTGAAATATGTTGGGTTTCTTTAATTCAAGCTTATTTTTTATCTCCTCTAAAACTTTCGGTGTTGCAGTTGCTGTCAATGCGAGACAGACAATTTCAGGGTTATTTTTCCTAAACTCTTTTATATTCTGATAGCTTGGTCTGAAATCTTGCCCCCATTCTGAAATACAATGTGCTTCATCTACAGCAATAAAAGATAATTGTATCTCCTCAATCTGCTTAATAAACTGAAAGTTTGTTAATCTTTCCGGTGAAATGTATAGAAGTTTAGTCAAACCGTCTTTACAACGATTATAAATAACTTCAGCATCAAAATCATCGAGTTCAGAAGATAAATATTCAGCTTCAATTCCTCGGAATTTCAATTGATTTACCTGATCTTTCATTAAAGCTAATAAAGGAGAAATAACAAGGCATACTCCTTCTCTAAGTAATGCAGGAAGCTGGTAACACAGGGATTTTCCTGCACCTGTAGGTAAAAGAACCAAGGTGTCGTTTCCTGTAATCACAGAATCGATGATGTCACCTTGAGAATCTCTAAAAGTATCATAACCCCAAAAATGTTTTAGGGTTTTACTTTTTAATTCCTGAAAGTCGTGAGAAGAAATCATACTGTAAAAATATAGAAACTAATTTAACAAAAAAAGTCACGCAATGCGTGACTTTAAAATATGTAAGAAGTTTATTATTTAGCTTCGAAATAAACTCTTCTGTTTGCTCTGTTTTTCCATTCCGGACATTTAGTAGCAGGTTCACACTCTGGGTATTTAAGGTCTTTCTCACCTCTACCAACAGCGTTCAGCTTAGAAGCTTCTACACCATTCTTGATTAAATAGTTTTTCACACTATTTGCTCTTCTTTCAGATAATTTCTGGTTATATGCATCAGAAGCTCTTGTATCAGTTGCTCCAATTACAGTATAAGAACCATTTGATGAGTTGATGTAATTTACAGCATTGTTAAGAATTGGTGTATTTGACGGTAAAATTCTGTCAGAATTTAAATCAAATTCAATTCCTTCCATTGTTCTTTCCGTTTCAACTACAGGTCCGGATGGTGTTGTTGGAGTAAGAGGACAACCGTCGTTTTCTACAGGACCAGGAACTGTGACACATTTATCGTATAGATCGATTACACCATCTAAATCTGCATCAAGAGCTACACCTGCACCGTCTACTCTTGCACCTGCAGGAGTATCTAACTGTCTGTCCCAATCGTCGCAAACTCCGTCATTATCTGCATCTCCTTTCTTGCAAACTTCAATATCCTGGTTTTTGTTAGCCAAAACGTCTAATTTGTAATAAATTTCCTGCAAAGGATCATGCCACATTAAGTGAGACTCGTGTTTTCCTAATTTTAGAGATAAACCTACAGTAGCATTAAAGAAGTTGTCAGAAACCTGCTCTTCTCTTTTATTGATATTGCTATATTGTGCTCCACCACCATCGAATTCGTCATCACCTGTGTAAACATACATTAGTCTTGTTTCAAGATCTAATCTTCTGTTGACTTTAAATTTAAGTCCAGCTCCGGCTTGCCCGAAGAAAGAACCAAATTTGAAAGGTTTAATTTCAGTCATTAATCTCTGACCAAAATCATCTTTTAAATAAGATCTATATGCTAATGTACCTATACCTGCATAACCGTGCAAAGCCCATCTGAATGTAGATTTGTTATCAACTCTTCTTAAAAGATTTGAAAAATTAATATCTCCTAAGATTGAAATTGCATCGTATTGCGTTCTTGCACCTTCCTGTCTGTTTGCTGCTGCGTTTGCAGGAGCTGCGTCTTTAGTATTGAACCATCCCTGTCTTGTCTCACCTCTATCATACTGTAAGTTGATACCAAAAGCATGAGTAATTGCTTTGTCAATACTTACATATGCTGAATAACCAAAAAGATTTTTTCCGTTACCATTCTTGATAGAAGTTAAATCGGCAGATTGTACTAATGGTACACCTGCACCAAATGAGATTGCCCAGTCGTTAAATCTTTTAGATTGTTGTGTAAATGGGGATATGTTAGCAGAACCTGATGAGAACGTGTTTGGATATCCATCATTTGAAACCACCGCTATTGAATCTTGTGCAAACGCTGCAGTAGGAACCGCTAAAGCCAATGCAACAATTGCTAAACTTAATTTCATAGTGTATTTTTTTATTTGTTATTAAATGATTTGTTATATAATAATGATAATTTGATTATTTTGGACAACCATTATTATCTGCTGATCCTGCTACTGTAACACACTTATCATATAAGTCGATCACGCCATCAAGATCCATATCTAAAGCTACACCAGAACCGTCAACTCTTGCTCCGGAAGGTGTATTCAATTGTCTGTCCCAGTCGTCACAAACTCCGTCATTATCGTTATCACCCTGTGTACAAACCACAAGATCACTTGTTTTGTTTTCAAGAAGATGAGTTCTATAATAAACTTCCTGTAAAGGATCGTGCCAAGTTAAATGAGACTGTTGTTTTCCTAATTTAAATGATACACCTAAATTAACGGTTAACATATTATCTGATCTCTTATCGTTGATCATATTATATTTAGAGTTTCCACTGGTAACATCATAATCTGCAGGTCCAGCCCATCCTCCACCATCGAATTCATCATCTCCACTGATGATATACATTGCTCTTGCCTCGATGTCAACAAGTTTTGAAACTTTAAATTTAAGACCCGTTCCAAATTGATAATAAAGTGAACTGATATCTAATTTCTGATCAATAAATAAAGGAACACGTCTTGGAGAAGTACTCCATCTGAACTCACCATTATCATGCAAAGATGTATTGAAATTTTGGAAACCTAATCCTCCGTAAGCATGTAATGCCCATCTATAGGGAGATTTATTATCAACTCTTCTCAAAAGATTTGATAAATTTACGTCTCCTAGTACAGCTATCTGATTGTATTTAGTTTTTGCAACTCCTACACCAGCTAACAATCCACGAGTACCTTCCTGCATACCTTTCTGGTTTGTTTCTCCTTTTTGATAAACGATGCTGATTCCGAAAGTATGAGATATTTGTTTGTCTATACTTACGTAAGTATTATAACCCCAATTTACTTTTTTGTCATAGAATGATGTAAGATCTGAGTTCGTCATGAAAGCGGCACCTCCACCCACGGAAATAGACCAATCATTGAATCTTCTTGCTTTATTGTCAAATTTTTGAATATTTGCAGAACCTGAGGAAAAAGTATTGGGATACTGATTTGAGGTATTAACCGTAATGCTGTCTTGAGCATAAGCAGCAATAGGCAAGGTGGCCAATAGTAGTAAACCTAATTTCATACAATATGTTTTATGTTTTAATTAAATAAAATCTTTTAATAATATTTTAGAAAATTCCCTATCGAAAAGATGTTTTTTATGAGGGATTTCTAACTTTTCGGATGAGAATTTTAATTCATTATATGTAATGATGTCGATATCTATAATTCTATCTGTATAGCCTCCTGATTTTCTCGAATCATTAATTCTACCCATTTCAATTTCAATCTTTTTAATTTCACTAAGCAATTGAATTGGTGAAAAATGCGTAAATATTATTGTTGCAATATTACAAAAATTATTGGAACTTACAAAATCTACCGGTTCAGATGTTAAATATTCACTATTTCTTATTAATGAACCTACGCTTTTAAGTTTATCCAAGGCAATATCCAAATTATTTTTTTTGTCTCCTATGTTACTTCCCAGTAACAAAACGACCTTATGCTGCGACATATTGAAAAATGATTATTTATGAAGAGTTTCTTTAAAAATGTATTGGCAAATATAGTTGCAATTGTGCTTCTGTGTGTTGTGTTTTTCTTCTTTTTTATCATCATGATTGCTTTTAGCTCAATGAGCAATGAGAAATCGGTGACTGTGAAGAAGAATTCTGTATTAACAATTAATCTTAAAACAGATATTATAGACAGTCCTACAGAAGATCAGCAAAATATTTTTAATGTTAATAATAAAAATGAAAGCATCCTTATATATGATGTGCTAGAAGCAATACGCAAAGCTAAAGAAGATGAAAATATCAAAGGAATAAGTATTGAGGTTGATAATCTGAATGCAGGGATCACTCAGATTGATGATTTGCGAGCTGCTATTCAGGATTTCAAGAAAAGCGGAAAATTTGTTTACGCTTATGGTAACACTGTATCTCAGTCTTCCTACTATTTAGGTTCCGTTGCAGATCAGTATTATCTTAATCCTTCAGGTGGAATTGAACTGAAAGGTCTTTCAACAGAAGTTACTTTCTTTAAAGATTTTGCTGAAAAATATGGAATCGGTATTGAAGTGATCCGTCACGGTAAATTCAAATCTGCAGTTGAACCGTTCTTAAGAAATGATATTTCTCCCGAAAATAAAGAACAGCTAAGTACACTTCTTAATGATATTTGGGATAATACGGCTTCAAAGATTTCTGCATCAAGAAGAATGGATGTAAACCAGTTTAGAACTGTTGTCGATAGTTTGTATGGGATGATCCCTGATCAAAGTTTGAAATATAAGCTTGCTGATAAACTGATTCAGAAGACGGAATATGACGAGATGATCAAAACTAAACTTAGTTTAAAACAAGACGATAAATTAAACAAAATTTCTTTAAATAAATATATTGACTCTTTCTCAGATAAAGATGGTTCTGATGAAAAAGTAGCAATACTTTATGCTTCGGGTTCTATCAACAGTGGTGATGAGTATAGCGATATTTATTCTGAAAAATATATTAAATATATAAAAGATCTGCAAGATGACAAAAAGGTAAAAGCTGTCGTTTTAAGAATAAACTCTCCTGGAGGAAGTGCAAATGCTTCAGATGAAATTTTATTTGAACTTCAGCAGCTGAAAAAGAAAAAGCCGTTGATTGTTTCTTTTGGTGATTATGCAGCTTCTGGAGGCTATTATATTGCTATGGCAGCAGATAAAATTTATTCTGAACCCAATACACTTACAGGATCTATCGGAGTTTTCGGCGTACTGCCTTACTTCAAAGATTTAGCTAACAGAAACGGAGTACGTTCTGATATTGTTGCAACGAATGCAAATGCGGCATATTATTCTTCATTAAATGGATTAACACCCTATGGTGTGACTTTAATGACGAGAAGCGTTGAAGGAACTTACAAGAGATTTGTGCATTTTGTAACTCAAAACAGAAAAAAATCTTTTGAAGATATTGATGCAATCGGTGGAGGCAGAGTATGGAGCGGTACTCGTGCAAAACAGATCGGTTTGGTAGATGATCTAGGAAGTTTGGAAGATGCGGTAAAGTTTGCAGCGCAAAAAGCAAACTTAAAATCTTACAAAGTTTCATCTTATCCTAAGAAAAAAACAGCATTTGAGCAGATTTTTGAAGATCTGAATGAGGATGATATTTCTGCAAGAGTGATTAAAAATAAAATTGGTAAAGCGAATTATGAAATTTTCCAGCAGATTACAGATAAAAAATTGAAGTCTGAGGTGAAAATGGAAATGCCTTATCAGATTAAAATCAACTAAATGATATTCATAAAAAAATCCGGATTTGAAATTTTCAAATCCGGATTTTTTATTTTTTTAAGAATTGTTATTTCTTAGTTACCATTCTGTAGATTGCAAGCAAAAGAACTGAGCCTCCGATTGCAACAAGGAAACTTGAAAAATTAAATCCTGTAACATCTACTCCGAATATCATTGATCCAATCCATCCTCCAAGCATACTTCCTAAAATACCGATGATGATTGTTACAATCCAACCTCCAGGATCATTTCCTGGATGTAGTGCTTTTGCGATCGCGCCTGCGATAAGACCGAAAATGATCCATGTCAAAATTCCCATAGTTTAAATTTTTAAATGTTAGTAATTTGATTTATTTTCAAGAAATAAGATAAATTATCTCTTCTTGAAGAATGAATCTACAAACTCTGTACCATTAAATAATTGCAGGTCCTGCATCTTTTCTCCAACGCCGATATATTTCACAGGAATCTGAAACTGATCTGAGATTCCTATTACCACACCGCCTTTTGCTGTGCCATCTAATTTGGTAACCGCTAAAGCATTCACTTCTGTTGCTGCCGTAAACTGTTTAGCTTGTTCAAAAGCATTTTGTCCCGTAGAACCATCTAGTACCAATAGAATTTCGTGTGGAGCGTCAGGAATTACTTTCTGCATCACTCTCTTGATTTTAGAAAGCTCATTCATCAAATTAATTTTATTGTGAAGTCTTCCTGCTGTATCGATAATTACTACATCAGCATTTTGTGCAACGGCACTTTGTACTGTATCAAAGGCAACAGAAGCTGGGTCAGAACCCATTTCCTGTTTTACAATAGTTACTCCGGCTCTTTCGCTCCAGATGGTAAGCTGATCTACAGCTGCTGCACGGAAAGTATCTCCTGCACCCAAAACCACTTTTTTTCCGTCAGCTTTAAATTGATGGGCAAGCTTTCCGATGGTAGTAGTTTTCCCAACACCATTTACTCCTACAACCATGATAACGTATGGTTTTTTAGTAGTGTCAATATTTCCTGTGTTTGCCTGCGGATTTTCCAGAAGTAAGCCCGATATTTCTTCACGTAGAATACGGTCTAATTCGCTTGTATTTACATACTTGTCTCTTGCGATTCTTTCTTCAATTCTCTGGATGATTTTGATGGTAGTAGAAGCTCCCACATCAGAAGCGATAAGTATTTCCTCAAGGTCGTCCAGAACCTCGTCGTCGACTTTGCTTTTTCCGACTACAGCTTTGGTCATTTTTTCAAAGAAACCCTGATTCGATTTTTCTAAACCTTTATCTAAAGTTTCTTTTTCTTCTTTTTTAAAAATATTTTTAAACCAACTCATTTTTATGAATTATGGAATTTTATTGTTACTGATGGAAGTTGGGTGTTGGAAGTTGGCAATTCTGCTTACAATATTTTTAACTTCCTGCATCCAGCTTCTGACTTACAGCCAGATTAAAAGCAAAGATAACAAAAAAACTACCCAAAATATGAGTAGTTTTTGTATTGTAAATAAAGTAACTGATTATTTTTTCAAATAAGCGTCTACTTCGTCTGCATTCATTACTTTTTCTTCGAAAACGTAAGCATCAGATTTTGATGACTTCACCATTTTCACCACTTTAGTCATTTTTTTAGACTGTCCGCTTTGTAGGGTTGCTACTACTTTCTTTGCCATGGTAAATTATATTTATAAATTACTTGATTTCTTTGTGAAGGGTAGATCTTTTAAGAACCGGATTGTATTTTTTCAATTCCAATCTTTCTGTAGTGTTCTTTTTATTTTTTGTAGAAATGTATCTAGACATTCCCGGCATACCGCTTTCTTTGTGTTCTGTACATTCAAGAATTACTTGAACTCTGTTTCCTTTTTTTGCCATGATTTAGTTCTTTTTAATCAATCCTTCTCTGATGCCTCTTTCGATAGCTTCTTCGATTCCAATCTTGTTAATAACTCTCAATCCATGAGCTGAAACTTTAAGCGTAACGTGCTTGTCTTGCTCTGGAAGGTAAAATTTCTTTTCCAATAAGTTAATTTCAAAACGACGCTTCGTTTTGTTATTAGCGTGGGAAACGTTGTTACCAACCATTGCACGCTTTCCTGTTATCTGGCAAATTCTTGACATATCTCGATGTTCTTATTTGTATAATATTTGAGGTTGCAAAATAACGAATAATTTTTTAGACAGACAAGTTTTATGTAAAAACTTTTATAATAAATATTTGTCTTTTATTTTTATTCTGAACCAATTCAAATTGAGTAATTCTTTAGTAAGGCAATGTTTTACTGTTTAAACAGCATCTCGCAACTTATTTAAAATAACTTAAACTTTTTTCTTCTGCAATTTATTCTGGAAAGATTTAATTAAAAAATAGAAAAGAAGAAATCCTAAAGAAAATATTGAAAATCTGGTAAGCAAATCTCCTGCTTTTACATAAAAAGTTTCTTTATCATAAAGATTTACTTTAGCAAATAAGGCAGTTTTATCGCCATAGAAAGTATCTTCCAATACTTCACCTTTTGCGTTAATGTGTGCAGAAATTCCGCTGTTGGCAGATCTTGCAATTTCTCTTCTTGTTTCTATTGCCCTCAGTTTTGCGTAAGATAAAAGCTGTTTGTGTCCTTGTGTAACGCCCCACCAAGAATCGTTAGTTACGATTGCTAAGAAATTGGCTCCTTTTTTTACATATTCGGTTACAAACTCTCCGTAAATACTTTCATAACAAATGATGGGAGCAATTTTTCCTTTATTATAAGGATTGGAAAACGCCACTCGTTCTTTATCGGTTCCGAGTGATGCTACAGTTCCGCCCAGATTAATCATTGCGTCTCCTAAAATAGGTTTAAATACACTCATGTAAGGGAAAATTTCTACTCCGGGAACTAGTTTTCCTTTGTGATAAACTTCAACTTTCTGATTGGGAACAATCTGTATTGCAGAATTGTAGCTTTCAACCCACAATTGAGGGTTGATTTGATAGGCTCCTTTCGGTAAACTTTCTCCGTTTTTGAAAAGTCTGTGAGATGAAATTCCCGTTGTGAAAACAGAACCAGGATGTTTCGTCAAAAAGCCTTTTATATCATTAAGAAGTCCGCTTTTTTCAAAAGCAGTTTCAGAAACAGACCCTCTTCCAGGGATTGCAGTTTCGGGAGCGATATAATAGTCAATTTTTCCTGTTGTATTTTTTTCGGCTAGTGAAAGAAGATCATTTACGATAGTAACGCTGTCCTGAGAATATTTTTCTGCATATGGATCTAATGCAGGTTGCAACATCAAAACATTTACTTCGCCGATTGGTTTTTCGTTGAAGTTATTAAATTTAACCAAAGAAATAATCATTGGAAGAATTATTAATAAAGCTACAATAGATGAATTTCTTATTAAATCTTTTCTTTTTCGTCCTGCTTCAAAAACGCGTATTGTATAAAATATCAGAACATTAATCAGCAAAATCCAGAAACTTCCGCCAGTTGATCCTAAAGTGTCGTACCATTGAATTAATTTTGGATAATCTGAAAAAACATTTCCTAAGTTCAGCCAAGGCCAGGTAAATTCCCAATTCAGATGGAATTTCTCAAAACTCATCCAAATCGCCACGAAAAATGCCAATCCCCAATAACTTCCCTGTGCGTTTTTGTACCAGTGATAACATTGGAAAACCAGAGAGTATAAAAATGAATTGACTAAAACAGGAAAAACAACTGCCATTACAGAATGGCTTCCGTCGGGGTTTTTAGAACCGTATAACCAACCAGTTGTGACGATGTTCCAGATTACAAAACAGAGATAAGAGAGTCCAAAAACCACCCAGCTTTTTCTTTTGAACTGCGAAAATTTAGAGACATCGTGTTCCATCATCAAAAGCGGAACAAGTGCAAAAAATATAAAAAACGGAATTCCGTATGTAGGCCAAGATATGGACAAAAGCATCGCTGAAATGAGCGTAAGTAAAACGTATTTCATTAAATTATTTTAACATACAAATTTAATGTTTTTGAAATGAATAACTTTGCAAATGATGTTAAAGAAATTTTATCAATTAATTATTCTGCCTTACACGCTTTTTCTTCTCTATCTGATGTTTTTCGGAATGGGAAGGTATCAATACGATGATAATATCGTAAGAATGCAACCCATAATTTCCACCATCTGGTTTATAGAAGGAACTATAAGCTGGTTTGAAATTGTTAAAATTGTATTAGGAAATGTTGTAATGTTTATTCCTTTTGGATTTCTAGGTTGGTTCTTTCCACATTTACAGGATTTGAAAAAGCTTTTTATAGCTTTCGTTTCTGCAATTGTTATTGTAGAGGCGCTTCAGTATTTTTCAAGATTGGGAGTTTTTGATATAGATGATATTATCCTGAATACTTTTGGAGTGTATTTGGGGTTTTTAATGAAGAATTTTATCGAAAAACGATTTGCTAACCGGATTGTTTAAAATATTTAAGGATATAATTTTTCGTAAAGTTTGTTCTAATCTTCGATTTCTGCAGGAATCTAAACATAGTATAAGAAATTTAAATAAAAAATAATTGCTTAGATTCCTGCGGAATGACAACTATCCGCTAATAAAAAATGATTATTATCCATTCAATTCCTTAGCGCGTTTTTCAGCATTTAAAATTCCTTTTTGTAAAATTTCTTTGAAGTTGTTGTCTTCAAAAGTTTTTAAAGCAGCTTCTGTTGTTCCGCCTTTAGAAGCTACGTCTTTTATCAGTTCTTCGAGGTTTTTATCAGAATTATTAATCAGATGATAAGCGCCCAACATGGTTTGTTTTACGAAAAGCTTAGAAAGATTTTCATCAATTCCCATTTGCATTCCTGCTTTTATCATGGCATCCACAATGTAGTAGAAATATGCAGGTCCGCTTCCGGAAAGTGCGGTAACGCCGTCCAAAAGGCTCTCGTCTTCTAAATAAACCGATCTTCCGGTGCTGTTGAGGAGTCTTTCGATATTAATTAACTGGCTGAAAGAAATTCCTTCTGCTGAAGTGTAACCTGTAATTCCCATTCCTAAGAGAGTAGGGGAATTGGGCATTGCTCTCACAACGAGTGGATGATTGAGTAATTTTTGAATTTTTTCAATCTTAATTCCTGCCATGATCGAGAGAACCATTTGGTTTTCTTTCAGTTTAAAATGAATGTTTTCTGCAACATTTTTAAAATCCTGAGGTTTTACGGCAATAATAATTAAATCTGCTTCCAAATCATTCACCTCTTCAAAAATTGAAATTTGAGATTTAGGAAATTCTTCAGAAATCTTTTGAATTTTAGATTGGTTTCTTGTAATTAAATGAAGATTTTCAGGTTTTATCAGTTCGTATTTCAGGAACGATTTAGAAAAAGACAAGCCCATGTTTCCGGCTCCGATGATGGCAATTTTCATTTGTTTGTGTTTTTTAGTATTAAATTCAGTTGTTTTCTGAAAAAAAATAATTATTAAAAGTAATCAATTTAATTTGAAATAGAATCTTAATATCAAATCATATTCACTTCTCTCTCCAGTTCAATCCCAAATTTCTCTTTCACAGAATCAATAATCATCGTAGAAAAATCAAAAATTTCTTTTCCGGTTGCATTTCCGGTTGCGTTGATGATTACTAAAGATTGCAATTGATGAGAAGCTACATTTCCGATCTGTTTTCCTTTCCAGCCGCATTGCTCGATGAGCCAACCTGCAGGAACTTTCACAAAGTTTCCGTTGGTATAACCCTGAATATTGGAGAATTCAACTTTTAAATCTTCAAACTGAGTCAAAGGAATTGTAGGGTTTTTAAAGAAGCTTCCTGCGTTACCGATTACTTTAGGATCGGGAAGTTTACTTTGTCTTATATTGATAACGGCTTTTGATACATCCTGAATGGTCGGTTTCTCGATCCCTAAATTTTGTAATTCTGATGTAATTGCACCATATTCGGTTTTAATGATATGATTTTCTCGTGTAAGTTTAAAGGTAACTTCCAGAATCACGTATTTACCTTTTTCTTCTTGTTTGAAAATAGAATCTCTGTATCCGAATCGGCATTTTTCCAAATCAAATATTTCTACTTCTAAAGTTGATATATTCAAAACTTTACAACTCACAAAAGTGTCTTTTATTTCTGTTCCGTATGCGCCGATATTTTGCATCGGAGAAGTTCCTACATTGCCTGGAATCAAAGAAAGATTTTCTAAACCACCGTAGTTTTTACTTAAGCAAAACATCACAAAGTTATGCCAGTTTTCTCCTGCTTGTGCAGTTACCAATACTTCGGAATCATCAATAAATTCTTCCTGAATACCTTTTAAATTTAACAAGATAACCAACCCGTCAAAATCTTTTGTAAATAAGATATTACTTCCGCCTCCGAGAAATAAGAGTGGAATTGCTTGAGCATTGAAGTTTTTAAGTATGTTTACTAATTCTTCCGTAGAATGTACTTCTGCGAAATATTTGGCATTTGCTTCTACTCCAAAAGTGTTGTAAGGTTTTAAAGAAATATTTTCTTGCATGAATAGGAGAAGTTAAATGATTAAAATAAAATTTGAGTGAAGACCTTTTTATTGTATTTCTCGAGGAAGAATAGTGTTGAGTTGGTTTTTGAAATTCTCAAATTGTTTGTAATGTACGTCGTTATAAGCATTGACGAAAACATGAGATTTCTTTGTGGTTTTGATCTGAAAAGACTCATCAATTCCGTCTATGCTCTGAATGCTTGGCGAACTTTCTACTACGCTTAAATCGTTAATTTTAAACCATGAAATAAGTTTTTTCCATGTTTCAGGAGTGATAGATTTTTTCCAGCTTTTGTGTTTTTTTACTTCATTTGTACCTGTTTCCAGATGAATGGAATCTTTTGTGATTTTGATGATTCTATAATTTCCCTGCTCTCCGCCGACATAAGATAAACCTATAAAAGTAATTTCTTCAGGCTTTCCTGATGATAATTTTTTATCTGAATTTTCTTTGTTGCAGGAGAATAATGTCAGCAATAAAAATATTGAAAAGAGCGTTTTCAAACTATTTATTTTTATTGCCGACATCACTTTAGATCTTAAAGATTAAACTCTAATTTATATTTTTCTAATGAATCTTGTAAAATGGCTACACTCTTTCTTAAATCTTCTTCTTTAAGAACATATGCAATTCTCACCTGTTTTTTGCCTAGTTCAGGATTGCTGTAGAATCCTCCTGCAGGTGCAACCATGATGGTTTCGTTGTTTAAAGTGTATTTTTCTAAAAGCCACTGTGCAAATTTTTCTGTATCGTCTACCGGAAGTTCGGCAACACAGTAGAATGCACCTTTTGGTTTAGGACAAATAACTCCCGGAATTGCATTTAGTAAATCTACCAAAACATTTCTTCTGTGGGTGTATTCTTCTCTTACAGCTCTTATATAGGCTCCGTCATTTTGGTGTGCTGCGGTTGCTGCAATCTGTCCCAAAAGAACAGGGCTAAGTCTTGCCTGTGCAAAAAGCATTGCTGCATCGTGTATTTTTTTAGAACGGGTAATCAAACATCCGATTCTCACGCCACACATAGAATATCGCTTAGATTCAGAGTCGATAATGATACAGTTTTCTGCTAATTCAGGAAACGCAAACATTGAGATTTGCTGTTTTCCATCATACACATATTCTCTGTAAACTTCATCCGAAATAATGACGATATCATATTTTAAAGCAATATCTGCCAATTGTTGTAATTCTTCTCTTGTATAAAGGTAACCTGTAGGATTTCCGGGATTACAAATTACTATAGCTCTGGTTTTTGCAGTGATTTTCTTTTCAAATTCTTCAATTGGCGGAAGTGCAAAACCTGTATCTATAGTAGAAGGTACAGCAACCACATTTACATTGAATGCACTTGTGAAACCATTATAGTTTGCGTAATAAGGTTCTGGAATGATCACTTCATCGCCATCGTCACAAAGAGTTGAGATTGCGAAATTCAAAGCTTCTGATCCACCGTTGGTTACAATGAAATTGTCTGGTGTAAGATCTGTGAAATCTAAAGAGTGATAATATTCGGTTAAAGCTTTTCTGTATTCGATGTTTCCTTCAGAAAGTGCATATTCTAATACTTTTAAATCAATGTTTTTTAAAGCATTAAGAGCGGTTTCAGGGGTTTCAATATCCGGTTGACCGATGTTTAGATGATATACTTTTGTACCTCTTTGTTTTGCCTGTAAGGCGAAAGGAACCAGTTTTCTTACCGGTGAAGCGGGCATTTGCTGCGCTCTGTTTGAAATGTTTGGCATTGTCTAAAATTTGTAGGCACAAAAATAGCAAAATTATTGGTCTCATTTCAAAATATTACTATAAAGACAGATTTTATTATGTGTTGCATTTTAATTATGTATTTAATGTTAATAAATGTAAAATAAACGAGATTATACTTGTGTAATCGATTATATTTTAATTTATTTTTGTTAAAAATTTGATTTGTTTGCAAATAATTAAAAATTATTATTGTCGATTTAGATTTAATTCATAGTTTTACATTAACTAATAAAAAAATAATTATGAAAAAACATCAACCAGCTCTCTTGCTGGGTGCACTGGGGATTTTTACCAGTTCGCTTGCATTAGCACAAAATTATCAGACAATGCCCATTCAGTCAGGTTTTAACGAAGATGTTATTGCTAATGGAATTGGATCTGCATTAAGCTCTACAACAAATATTTTAGATGGAGATTCTTATGTTTATGTTGCCAAAAATTTTCAGGCTAACTCCACAAGTACGCCTATTACCTACGGAGTTCCGGTTGATGGAATTATTAATTCTGTAGTTGCTTCAACTCCGGGATTAAGCTATCAGTTGGGAAATTTAAGCCAATCTAACTCCCTGAGACTTTCCAATGCAAATCTTACAGGAACGATGGTGTTTACTACACCAATTGCAGCAACAAAACTATACATGCTTTCAACAAGCGGAAGTGCGTTGTCTACGTTGTCAGTAACTGTTAATTTTACAGATGGTACTACTCAGCAGTTTACCGGAATTTCTGTACCAGATTGGTATAACGGGACTGATTTTGCAGTTCAGGGTTTAGGAAGAATTAACAGAAATACAGACGGATTGGATGCTGCAGGCGGTACAAATCCTAGAATGTATCAGGCGGTAATGAGTATTGATGCTGCTAATTATACAAAACCTATTCAGGGAGTTACCATTACCAAGACATCTACTACGAATGGTTTTCCTAATATCTTTGCTTTCTCGGCAGATGCTTTCTCGACTTGTGCACCTCCGGTATTACAAGCTGCTACAAATATTACAGCAAATGGCGTGACACTAAATTGGACTGCATCAACCAGTACACAGGCAAATTCTTATAATGTTTATTATAGTACAAGCTCAACTCCGCCAACTGCAACCACGGCTCCTAATTTAAGTAATATTTCAGGAACATCCACATCTATTGGAAGTTTGCAGCCCAATACAACGTACTATTATTGGGTGAAAACAAACTGTGGCGGTACAACAGCTCAAAGTGTTTGGTCATTTGTAGGAACTGTTAAAACAGCATGCGGAGCAGTAACTTCAATGTCAGAAAACTTCGATTCTTACAATACTGGTACCACTCTTCCTGATTGCTGGGTGAGAAATTTTGTTAATGGGACAATGACAATCAGTTCTACCACACCTGCTTCAGGAACAAGAAATATTTATCAGACCAATACTTCTACACAGACTCCAAGTACAGTAGTTTTACCTGAATTTAGTAATATTAATGCAGGAACTCATTGGTTGAAATTAAAAGCAAGAGTTACCACTGCTACGGGAACGCTAAATGTGGGTTACGTAACGAATCCTACAGATGCAAGTACTTTTGTTTTGATTCAGGCTTTAAGTATTACCAACACAAACTATACAAGTACAAATCCTGAATATACAGTAATTGTTCCGTCTTCAGTTCCTGCAAATGCAAGACTTGCAGTGCGCAATACCGCAGATGGAAAAGGATATTATTGGGACGATGTAGTTTGGGAAGCTGTGCCTTCATGTTTCCCTCCTACAGCTCTTACGACTTCTGCAATCACATCAAACTCTGCTACATTAAGCTGGACAGCGCCTTCTTCTGCTCCTGCAAGTGGATATGAGTATACGTATACTACCACAAACGCTGCACCTACAGGAAATGGAACGTCTGTTTCGGGAACATCGGCTATCATTCCTCTACCTTCTCCAAGTACAACCTATTATTTGTGGGTAAGATCTAAATGTAGTACGACTTCTACGAGTGTTTGGGTAAATGCTACTGTTAATACTAAAGCTATAAATGATGAATGCTCTGCTCCGATAGCGATTACTCCGGGAGCTACATTTACTACTAATCCGGTAACTGCAACAACAGTAGGAGCAACCTCTACTTCAGATGCTACAGCTACTCACACTTGCCAAACTACAGGATATAATGACACTTGGTATTCTGTGGTAGTTCCAGCAAGCGGAAACCTTACAATAGAGACACAATCTGCGACGGGTTCTGCTGTTTCAGATACTGTTTTAGGGGTTTATACGGGATCTTGCGGAAGTTTAACACAGGTAGGATGTGATGATGACAGCTCATCTGATGGAAATTTCTCACTTGTTACTTTAACAGGACAAACTCCGGGTGCTACTTTATTGATTGGTGTCTGGAATTATTCAAGTTCTTCAAGCGGACAGTTTAGAATTGCTGCTTATGATGCTTCTTTGTCAACTTCTGATCTTTCAGTTGCTAAAAAGAATGTGAAAGTTTATCCAAACCCATTCAGTGACATTATTAATATCTCAGAATTTAAAGATATTAAAACAATTAAAGTGACTGATGTAGCAGGAAGAACACTTAGAACAATTGAAAATCCTACTCAGGAAATCAATTTAGGCTCATTAAATTCAGGACTGTATTTGATTACGATGTATTTCAAAGACGGTTCTCAATATACCGTGAAAACCATTAAAAAGTAAACTATTTTTGAATTATTTTTTATGAGCAGTCTTGCATTCTGTAAGGCTGCTTTTTTTATTCTGATACCAATATTTATTTTAAATTTGTTAAAAATTAAAACAATGCAAATTCCCGCAACTTCAGTAGAAGATTATATTTCGCAAATCCCGGAAGAAAGACAGAATGTTTTTAATAAACTTTTGAATACTATTGATGAAAATTTACCAAAAGGTTTTAAAAAAGGAATAAGCTATGGGATGATTGGCTGGAATGTTCCTTTAGAAACTTATCCTGCAGGTTATCATTGTACACCAGGTTTAGAACTTCCATTTATGAGTTTGGCTTCTCAGAAAAATTTTATTGCACTTTACCACATGGGAATTTATGCAAAACCCGAACTTTTAGATTGGTTTGTTGCAGAATATCCAAAATATTCTAAAAGAAAGCTGGATATGGGGAAATCTTGTGTGCGTTTCAAAAAAATGGATGATATTTCGTTTGAACTGATTGCTAAGTTGAGTAAAAAAATGACTGTAGACGAATGGATAGAAATGTATGAAACCAATCTTAAAAAATAATTTTTTCCTAAAAATATTTTCAACTGCTTGTATTCTTATTCTTTTTTCAGGTTGTAAAAATTCAATTATCTCTGATCTGAAAAACGGCGATTTGCTATTTGTAACTGCGAAAGAAACAGGGCTTTCCGGAGCAATAAATAACGTGACCCAAAAACAGAAAAATGCTTCTTTTGATCATATCGGAATTTTGGAAAAGCAAGGGAAATCTTTTTTCGTGCTGCATGCTGCGCCAAAAGGAGGATCTCAAAAGCAAAGTCTGAAAGAATTTTTGAAAGATCAGGCAAATGACGGTCAGAAAGTAGTGCTTTACAGAATAAAGCCTGAGTTTCAGAATACCATTCCGAAAGCGATTAAAAAAGCCAATGCTATGATTGGTAAACCTTACAATTTCAATTATATTTTAGATGAAAACTCTTATTACTGTTCAGATTTTATTGAAAGATCTTTCAGAGATGATCGTATTTTCAAATTAGAACCTATGACATTTATTGATCCTAAAACTGGTAAAACCAATACGTTTTGGGAAGAGTTTTATCAAAAGAAAAATCTGAAAGTTCCGGAAGGTGAGTTAGGTTGTAATCCCAACGGATTGGCTGCTTCAGAAAAAATAGAACGGGTAAAAGAATTATAAAGATCGGGAGAAGTTGTAAAACTTCTCTTTTTTAGTTAAAATTAAAAATTAATACTCTACTAATTTTGTAGACTAATATTTTTTTATACTTTTGTCAGGAATTAATGATGTAATATTTCAAAAATGTAATTCAGAAAGTATTGTTTAATCAAAAATTGTTTAGTTATGATTACGCCAGATTTGAAGGCTTTACCGAAAAATACACAACCTGTCAGAAAAGATTTTATCATCGAAGTAGAACTGAATGGGAAAATGAAGTTTGATTATCTTTTAAATGAAATTTATCTGCAGATGGGTATTTGTTATAAAGTATTGAGCGCAAATGTGGAGTACATGAATGGAGTAAATTTCGGATCGTTTCAATTACATATAAAAGCGAATGCAGAAGAATCTCAGCAGCTCGAATTTTTTCTGAATAAAAATAAACTTATGAATACTACTGTTGATTATACCTGTAGAAAGTATTCGTAAGCTGTAAGTCCATATAGTTTGAGGAGCGTTCAATTTATTGAGCGCTTTTTTAATTCAATTATCGTAGAAAAACCTTATTTTTAACTAAAATAAATTATAAATATGGCTGTGTTAATTATTATCGGAGTTCTTGTATTGATCGTGCTGTATGCGGTTTCAATCTACAATCGTCTCGTAAAACTAAAAAATCTTGTACAGGAAGCCTGGAGCAGTATCGATGTGATATTGAAGAAACGTCATGATCTTATTCCGAATTTGGTAGAAACCGTGAAAGGTTACGCTACTCATGAAAAAGAAACTCTGGAAAATGTAACCAAAGCGAGAAATCTTGCTGCAGGAGCAAATACTGTGGAAGGTAAAGAAGCTGCGGAGAAGAGTCTGAACCAGGCAATGGTTAATTTATTTGCAGTAGCCGAGCAATATCCGGATTTGAAAGCGAATACCAACTTTCAACAATTGCAGGCAGAACTGAGTTCAATTGAAAACGATATTGAAAAATCCAGAAGATATTACAACGGAACGGCAAGAGAAAATAATACTTTGGTAGAATCTTTCCCAAGCAATGTGATTGCCAATATGTACAAATTTGAAAAAGCTAAATTCTTCGAGTTAGATAATATTGCTGAAAGAGCCGTACCAACAGTAAAATTCTAAAGAATGAAAAAGATCTTATCTGTTTTTTTTCTGACAGTTTTCTTTTTTAGCTACGCTCAGGAAGCAGAAGGAGCCGAAACTTCAGGTTCAGAATCTGTAAGTTTTAATGAAGGTTCCGAAAGAATTATTAATTTCCATGCAAATATTGATGTTGATAAAAAATCTGGAATTGCCGTTACAGAAGAAATAAAAGTTCATAGCCTCGGAGACAAAATAAAGAGAGGGATTTTCCGCTCACTTCCCCTCACAAGAGATCTTAACAATACAGTACAGAAAGTGAATTACCACATTATTTCTGTAAAGAAAAATGGTATAGATGAAGATTATCACGAAGAATATGAAGATGGTTTTCTTAAAATTTATTTCGGAAATAAAGATGTCATTTTATCTCAGGGAGATTATGATTACGAGCTAAAATATACTACGGAAAAACAAATTGGTTTCTTTGAAAAATATGATGAATTTTACTGGAATGTAAATGGCAATGACTGGGATTTTCCTGTTGACAAAATTTCGGCAAAGGTAAATCTTCCTGATGGTGCAGGGATTTTACAGAACTCTTGTTACACAGGAGTTTTAGGAAGTAATTCTCAGAATTGTACAGTTAAAGTTCTTTCAGAACATTCAATTGAATGGAATGCAGAAAATTTACAATCTTCAGAAGGCTTAACGATAGCAGTAGGTTTCAAAAAAGGCATTATGATTCCGCCACCGCCACCTACTTTTTTAGAAAGATTCGGTATTTTGACTGCGGGAATCATTGTCTTTTTAGGTTTGGTGTTTTATTATGTTTCCACATGGAAAAAATATGGGGTTGATCCGGAAAAACCGCCGGTATATCCTCAGTTTAATGTTCCGGATGATCTTTCTCCTGCTTCTCTGGGATTTATTCACAGCGAAACTTTTAAGAATAAATATCTTACGGCTTCTTTGGTTAATCTTGCCGTAAAAGGTTTTGTAAAGATTTTTGAAGGTGAAGATGACGGACTTTTGGGTTTCTTTAAATCTAAAGTTTTCACTGTAAAGAAACTTAAAAATGCTGATGAGAAGTTGCCTAAAGAGGAAGTTAATTTGATGAATAATCTTTTTGCAACGGGTGAAACTATTAAGTTTGATGGGAAGTATAATTCTAAAATTGAAAAAGCTGTCCAAAGTTTTGATCAGAATTTGAAATTTCAGCACGACAAATTTTTAAATGAGGGAAATAACACAAAAAAGATATTTCTTCCACTTATCATAATGACTGTTATGTACGTTTTAGGATTAATCTTAAGTTTTAAAATATTTCCGGAATTTGAAAAAGTGATCGTTGGTAGTCTTCTTTATGTTTTCCTATTGGTCTGTTTTCTGATAACCGGATATCTTTTTAAACTTTATCCTGTTTTATTTAAAATTTTCCTGATTATTCCGACTGTTATTTTAATTGTTTTGGGAAGCTTACTATTGAATCATCATGAATTTACGATTGATAATAATTTCAATATTTGTTATATTTTCATTGTATTAGGTTTTACTTCGCTTATTATATATCAGTTTTTAATAAGAAGACCTTCTGAAGAGAAATTGAGGGAAAAATCTTTGATAGAAGGTTTTAAAATGTATATGGGAGCAGCCGAAAACGAACAGCTGAAATTTCACAATCCACCAACAATGACTCCGGAAGCATTCGAGAAATTTTTGCCTTTTGCAATGGTTTTAGGAGTGGATGAAATTTGGGGTCAGAAATTTGATGATTTACTGACAAGAATGTCTACAGAGTACCAGAATAATTGGTATGTTGGCTCTTCTATGAATCATTTTGCTATGACAAGTATGCTCAATTCTGGTCTTACCAATTCTATACAAACAGCATCAACAAAACCATCTAATTCCGGAAGTTCCGGCTCAGGATCAGGTGGTGGCGGTTTCTCCGGCGGTGGCGGTGGCGGCGGAGGTGGCGGTGGTTGGTAAAATCATTTTCACTTAAAAATATAAGCGTTCAGAAAATTAATTCTGAACGCTTTTTATTTTAATTAAATTGATGAATAGATAAGATTTTATATTTTCAGCTAAACCTAAATTCTCTCAATATCTGCTCCGATGGCTTTCAGTCTTCCGTCGATATTCTCGTAACCACGGTCAATTTGTTCGATGTTGTGGATGATTGATTTTCCTTCTGCGGATAATGCTGCAATCAAAAGTGCATTTCCTGCTCTGATGTCTGGTGAAACCATTGTTGTACCACGAAGCGGCGATTCCTGGTTAAGACCTATTACGGTTGCTCTATGCGGATCGCATAAGATAATCTGCGCTCCCATATCAATTAATTTATCAACGAAAAATAATCTGGACTCAAACATTTTTTGATGTACCAAAATACTTCCTTTTGCCTGAGTTGCCACTACTAGAATGATAGATAGCAAGTCTGGTGTAAATCCTGGCCAAGGTGCATCTGAAATTGTAAGAATAGAACCGTCAATAAATTTTTGAATTTTATAATGTTCCTGAGAAGGAATATAGATGTCGTCACCGCTTTGCTCAAGCTGAATTCCTAATTTTCTGAATGTATTTGGAATAACGCCAAGCTGATTCCAATTAACATTTTTGATCGTAATTTCAGATTTTGTCATGGCTGCAAGACCAATCCATGAACCGATTTCTACCATGTCTGGAAGCATTGTGTGTTCTGTTCCGTTCAAACTTCTGACGCCTTCAATCGTTAATAAATTAGATCCGATTCCCGAAATATTGGCTCCCATTCTGTTCAACATTTTACAAAGCTGTTGCAAGTAAGGTTCGCAGGCTGCGTTGTAAATTCTTGTTTTCCCTTTTGCTAAAGCTGCTGCCATTACAATATTGGCGGTTCCTGTGACAGATGCTTCTTCAAGAAGGATGAATTTTCCGTTAAGTTCTTTAGCTTTTAATGAATAGAAATATTCTTCCTCATCATAATTAAACTCCGCACCCAGTTCTACCAATCCCTGAAAGTGAGTATCGAGTCTTCTTCTTCCTATTTTGTCACCTCCCGGAGTTGGCATATAAGCTTCACCGTAACGAGCCAACATTGGTCCCATCAACATGATAGAGCCTCTTAGTTTTGCACCGTCTTTTTTAAATTCTTCAGATTTAATGTAATCAAAATTTACACTGTCTGCTTTAAAAGTGAAGTCGCCGTGTCCGTTTTTAGTAACTTTTACCCCGAAATCTCCTAAGATCTCAATCAGTCTGTTGACATCATGAATATCCGGAATGTTTTTTATTCTTACCTCTTCATCTGTCAACAAAACCGCACATAAGATTTGAAGAGCTTCATTCTTTGCCCCTTGTGGAGTGATTTCACCTTGCAGTCTTTTCCCTCCTCTTATTTGAAATGTCCCACTCATTATCTTCTATTCTTGTTATTATTGTTACTTGTAAACCTTCTTTTGTTTAGATTGTTATTGGTATTCCCCTGATTTCTGTTATTGTTATTCTTATTCAGATTATTACGGTTGGTTGTAGCGTAATAGATCTTGCTTTTCTCAAGAGCCTCGATGTTAGTAAGATCAAGCCTGTTTGCAGATAGTTCTTTTAGGTGGCGGAAGATGACATCATCGGTTACATGTTCTTTATTATAAACATTGTAAGACTTCTTCATATTATTGGCAATCACTTCTATCAAAGCTTCCTTTTCGTCTCCCGGTTCTAGTTCTATTGCTTTTTCTATAAGTTGAAGAATACTTTTTCCATAAAATTTAAAATCACCCTGAAGTTTAGGATATTCCATTTTTTTCGGCTTTTCCTCAAGTTCTTCTTTGGTTGGGAAAGGATAAACAGGATCTATATCCAGATCATGTTTAGCCAAAATGTATAAATGATCCCAAAGCTTATGCTTGTAATTTTCTTCGTCGCGCAATTGTGGGTTTCTCTGACCCATAAAATCAATGATTGCCATTGCCATTTCGTTTCTTTCTTCTTTTGTAGAAAGCTCTTTGCAACGCTCAACCAGTTGTTGTATAATTCTGCCATATTCCGGCATATTAAGCTGAGTTCTTTGGGTGTTATATTCCATAATGTGCAAATATATGGATTAATAAAAAAAATGGTTTAAAAAAGTTCAAAGTTTATTGTTTTTTTATTAAAATACTCAACAATTTATACACCATATTAATAGTCAAATTAATTTTTTTTCAAATTTGTGAAATTTATTTCGTAAAAATTGTATTTTAGTTGCCAGTTTAACAACGAAAATCATTTTATATGAAAAAAACACATTTTTTACTTTCTTTATTAGCTTTAGGTTTTGTTAGTTCTTGTCAGAACAGTGACGAAGCAATTAATGAAACTCCTAAACAGTTTGAAGTGCATGACAAACCTGTAAACGTTACAACTCATGACGGAAGACCTTTCAGTACAGGGAATACATCTTCTGCAAACGGTAAGTTTGTAGCCGGTCCCGGTGGAGGAGTGATGATGCAGGGTTTTTATTGGGACGTTCCGGATGGAGGAACTTGGTGGAATACCGTTGCTGGTAAAGTTACAGACTGGTCGAATGCAGGGATAAGCGCAGTTTGGCTTCCACCAGCTTCAAAAGCACAGAATGGAGCTTATTCAATGGGATACGATCCTACAGATTACTACGATTTTGGAAATTATAATCAGAATGGTACTGTAGAAACACGTTTCGGATCAAAAACAGAATTAGAAGCCCTAATTACAAAAGCTCATGCAGAGAATATGCAAGTGTATGCAGATATTGTACTCAACCACAACAGCGGAGGGCAGTCTCAGGCAAATCCTTTTACGGGAACAAATACTTGGACAGATTTTTCTGGGGTTGCTTCAGGTAAGTTTCAAAGAAGCTACAATGACTTTTACAAAAATTCTTATGGTAATAATGATGAAGGTGCATTCGGTGGTTTTCCGGATCTCTGTCATGCAAATCCTTATGTACAAAGCTGGCTTTGGGGAAGAGAAGATTCTGTAGGGAAATATTACAAAAATGTGATGAAATTTGACGGTTGGAGATTCGATTATGTAAAAGGTTTCGGACCGTGGGTTGTCAATACTTGGAATTCTAATATTGGTGGATTTTCTGTGGGAGAACTTTGGGATTCTAATGTGAATACATTAGAATGGTGGGCAAACAATGCGAACAGTTCTGTTTTTGATTTTGCTGCTTATTACAAAATGGATGAAGCTTTTGATAACGGAAATCTAAATGCACTGAATGACGATATGATGTGGAAAAGAAATCCTTTCAAAGCAGTTACATTTGTTGTTAATCACGATACAGATGTAATTTATAATAAAATGTTGGCGTATGCTTATATTTTGACTCATGAAGGTTATCCTACCATCTTTTACAGAGATTATGAAGAATGGTTAAACAAAGAAAGACTGAATAACCTGATCTGGATTCATAATAATAAAGCGACAGGAAATACATCAATTCTTTACACTGACAATGACGAGTATATTGCAAGAAGAAATGGCTACAACGGAAATCCGGGATTAGTAGTTTATATCAACAATTCTTCTAACTGGCAAGAAAGATGGATTCAGACAAACTGGGCGGGTCAACAGATTAAAGATTTTACAGGTCATTCATCATGGTATCCTACAACGCAGGGAGACAAATGGGTGAAAATTCAGTGTCCTCCAAAAAGCTATTCGGTTTGGTCACTAAATCAGTAATTTAAAAAGGAGAGCGATTCGCTCTCCTTTTTTTTATAAATAAGAGGAATCTCAGTATCGTAATTTAGTTATATAATTTAGATTCCTTTGGAATGACAAACTCTGCTATTAATTATTTAGTGAAAAAAATTAAATCTCAATGAATTTCTTTCTCTGATGAGGTGTAGGAAGATAGCATTTTTGATTGGCGAGTTTCATTCTGTTTTCCGAGATTTTATCATAAATCTTATCTCTGAAAAAAGAAGGGAATATTTTCCCGATTGCCATGAGTTTGTAAATTCCTCCTAATAAATTGGCAATCTTTAAAACTGCTTGAGATTTTGTTAAATAATAACTTTTAGGCTTCCATAAATACATTGTATTAAATTGCTTAGTTTCCAGATTTCTTTCCGATAGAAACTTCTGCCCGAAATCTGATTGCAGAGAAGCAAACATAAAATGATCATTTTTATCCCTTTCCAGAATCCACTGTACCCAAAAATTGCAGACTCCGCATTCTCCGTCAAAAAATACAATATGTTTGTTGTTCCAGTTTTCCTGCATAGTAATTTTATTTTATTGCTTTTTTTATTTTTGTGTCTTCTATTTGTGCTTTAAAATATTTTATAAGCATTTGCCTTTGCTGATCGGTTAGTTTTGCATCCTGATGTCCTATGTAATAAGATTCTAAGGGCATTTCTTTTTTCTCAATCATTTCAATACATTCTTCCATTTTATGAATCTGCCTTTTTGGTTCATATACTGCGAATGTAGAAAAATTCAGTTCTTTTCTCCCTTCTTCAATATGATTTTTCAAAAACCATGAAGATGGTGCAATACTTGAATACCAAGGATATTTTGTTTCATTAGAATGGCAGTCGTAGCAGGATGTTTTTAAAACCTGAGCAGTATTTTCAGGTGTGTTTTTAATATTTACAAAATCCATTCCGATATTTACAGGAGGATTTGTTTTGTAAATCGGAAAAAATTGAATGATCACAAAGGCAACTAAGATTATAATTAAAAATTTTTTCATATTTTTGATTTAATAAAAACAACAAATAAATATATGAAAAAAATATTACTTCCTGTATTATTAGTAACTTCTTATTCATTTTTTGCACAGGTAGGGATTAATACCGATTTTCCGAAAGCTACTTTAGATATTGTAGGATCGCCTACAGATCCAAATAAGTTTGACGGAGTTTTAGCGCCAAGAATTACAGCTTCAGACCTGAAATCTAAATCATACGGTTCTCCACAGACGGGAGCTATTGTTTATGTAACTTCACCGGATCTTTCTCCATCGGGACAAACTGTAGATGTGACTTCTACAGGATATTATTTTTTTAACGGAGATCCTTCGGTTAATAGATGGGTAAAAATAGTATCAGGAAACTTAGCTCTAAATGGAATTACAGCTCCTTATGATACTCCCAACTCAGGAAGTTTATTGCTTAATGATAAGTATTACACCGTAAGAATATTTGGTGGCAATACAGGTATTATTCTTCCAGATGCAAGCACTTGTAAAGGAAGAATTTATATTCTCATAGGAAGCAACGGGATTTCATCAAAATCAATCTCTACAGTTGCAGGAGGAGGAATTTATGATGATGTAACCAATGCTAATATCTCAAGCATATCCGGAAGTCAGAGATACCAGATTCAGAGCGACGGAATTAGCTGGATTGTAATTGGAAGATAAACTTTTTCTGACTAAATTTTAAATGACTATCTTTGCAAAAAAATTGGGCTTCAAAAGTTGAAGTAACCCATTGATAATCTTGTCCTGAGCGAAGTCTTAAGGATTATTAAACATTTTTTATGTCAAATATAGTTGCAATCGTTGGGCGTCCCAACGTAGGAAAATCCACACTTTTTAATCGTTTGCTTGAAAGAAGAGAAGCTATCGTAGATTCTACATCAGGAGTTACCAGAGACCGTCATTACGGAAAGTCTGACTGGAACGGAGTCGATTTTACAGTAATCGATACGGGTGGTTATGAAGTAAACAGCGAAGATGTTTTTCAGGAAGAAATTTCTAAGCAGGTGCAGTTGGCAATTGATGAAGCTACATCAATTATTTTTATGATGAATGTAGAAGAAGGTCTTACAGACACAGATTACGAGATTCATGAAATGCTGAGAAGAGCAAAAAAACCGGTTTACATTGTAATTAATAAGGTAGATTCTGCAAAAGAAGAGTTAGCTGCAACAGAATTTTATCAGTTAGGAATAGAGAAATATTACACTTTATCTTCTGCTACAGGTTCTGGTACAGGTGAAATTCTTGATGATGTAGTGAGAGATTTCCCGACTACAGATTATAAAGATCCATTTGAAGGGCTTCCGAAAATCACTATTGCAGGTCGCCCGAATGTAGGGAAATCTACATTAACGAATGCTTTGCTTGATGCAGATAGAAATATTGTAACCGATGTTGCAGGAACTACAAGAGACAGTATTCAGACATTGTATAACAAATTTGGTCATGAATTTGTTTTGGTAGATACTGCCGGAATGAGAAGAAAGTCGAAGGTAAATGAAGATTTGGAATTTTATTCGGTAATGCGATCAATTCGTTCTATTGAATATTCGGATGTTGTTATCATTATGGTAGATGCCACTTTAGGGTGGGAATCTCAGGATATGAATATCTTCGGATTGGCTCAGAAAAACAGAAAAGGAATTGTAATTGTAGTAAATAAGTGGGATTTAGTTGAAGACAAAACTACGAACACGGTAAGAGATTTTGAACAGTCAATCAGAGATAAAATCGGTCAGTTCAGCGATATTCCAATTTTGTTTGTTTCGGCTTTGACGAAGCAGAGAATCTTGAAAGCTGTTGAGATGGCAATGGTTGTCTATGAAGATCGTAAAAAGAAGATTAAAACTTCAAAACTAAACGAAGTAATGCTTCCTATTTTCGAAAGAACTCCGCCACCTGCAAACAAAGGAAAATTCATTAAAATCAAATATTGCGTGCAGCTTCCTACGCCATCACCGCAGTTTGTATTCTTCTGTAACTTACCGCAATACGTAAAAGAACCATATAAAAGATTTACTGAAAACCAATTGAGAAAAGAATTCGGGTTTACCGGAGTTCCTATCGAAATATATTTCAGACAAAAATAAATTGCAATCCCTTTCAGAATTTTCTGAGAGGGATTTTATTCTTAATTAAATTTTATACTTTAGCTAAAAGCTTTTCAAAATAATGAACACAATCGTTTTATCAGAACAATTTTCTTTAGTTAATTCATGGATCAATGAGCTTCGAAATGTTGAAATCCAGCACGATCGTATGAGATTCCGCAGAAATATGGAAAGAATCGGCGAAATTGCTGCTTTCGAGATCAGCAAAACACTGGAGCAGAAAGAAATTGAAATTCAGACTCCTCTGGATACTATTAAAGTGAAAGAAATTGCTGTTCAGCCTGTTATTACGACCATTTTGAGAGCAGGAGTTCCTTTGTTTGAAGGAATTTTAAATTATCTTGATAAAGCAGACTGCGGATTTGTTGCCGCTTACAGAAAACACGACGCCAACGATTATTTTTCTATTAAACAGGACTATTTAACGTGTCCCAATATCGAAGGCAGACCTTTAATTGTTGCCGATCCGATGTTAGCAACGGGAGCTTCTCTTATCGAAGCCATCAAAGATCTTTTAACAAACGGAAAGCCTACAAAACTTCATATTGTTGCTGCTATCGCTTCAAGGCAGGGCGTTGAAACCATAGAGAATGCTTATCCCGATGCGAAAATCTGGGTAGGAGCCATTGATGAAAATCTTACTTCTAAAGGTTACATCACTCCTGGATTGGGCGATGCGGGAGATTTAAGCTATGGCGAAAAATTACAACGATAAATTTCTTTATTCCTTACAAATAATTTTTGCATCCTAAATTCTGCTATTTTTACGGAAAACTAATTTTTAAAATAAACGAAGGAAAGAATATTTTTTCTCGTCTAATACAAAAAGTGACCGTAATGAAAACCGGAATATGAATTTCGAGATTATTTTCTATCAACATCAGAAGATGGTGTATAATCTTGCTTTGCAGTATACCCAGAATACCGAAGATGCAGAAGAAATAACTCAGGATGTTTTTGTAAAAATATCACAAAAAATAGATGGCTTTAAAAACGAGTCATCCTTAAAAACATGGATTTATCGTATTACTATTAATACTTCTCTGGATTTTCTAAAGTCCAAAAACTCTAAGAAAAAATTCTTTTTCGGTCTTTTCAGAAATTCTGATTCTGAAAACAGGCAGAATGAACCGGTAGATTTTAATCATCCCGGTGTGGTTCTTGAGCAGAAAGAAGAAGTCATGAAGATTTTCAGCTTTATTAATATGCTTCCAAACGATCAGAAAACTGCAGTTATTTTACTAAAAATAGAGGGCAATTCCCAACAGGAAACCGCTGAAATCATGAATCTGAGTCAGAAAGCGGTAGAATCTCTTTTTCAGCGCGCCAAAAAAAATCTTATCCAAAAACTAAATCAACAGAAGGAATATGAAAAATAACTCGTCTAAGTATGTAATGGAAGATCAATTGCAGATATTAGAAAAAATTCAGAGCGTGGAGGCTCCTTCAGAATTGTACGGGAAAATTCTCAGTAAGATTGAGGATCAGAGGAAAGATATTGTTTCCCCAAAATGGATTTTTACAGCCGCAGCGATAATTATTATTCTGATCAGTCTTAATATCAAGCTTATTGAAAATAGAAAAGATTCTTCCAAATCAGATTTTGAGACTTTATTTATGATGAAATCACAAAATACTTTTTCGTATGACTAAGAACAGATTTTACATTTTTATAATTATTGGGTTGTTGATTTCCAATATGTTATTGGTTGCTTTCATTCTTTTAAAAAAACCACCACAACATTCCGGACCACGAAACTTAATTATTGAACGTTTGAAATTTGATGAAAATCAGATACGGCAATATGATGAACTGATTAGTCAACATAGAAGACAAATCAGAGAAAAACGACATGAAATGACGGATCTGAAGACTCAGTGTTACTCATTGTTAAAAAGTGAAGATAATAAGAACGGAGATTCGCTTATCAATGAAATTGGAAAATTGAGTATGGAAACAGAAAAAATAAACTATAAACATTTTCAGGATATAAAAAGAATTTGTCGTCCCGATCAAATGAAAAATTTCGATAATCTTATTGATGATTTTGAAAACCTATTTAATCGACCAGATAAACCGCCACATTAATCAGTTTTAAAAACTTTAAAAATACTAACTAACTAACTAACTAACTAACTAAAACTTAAAAACCTTATTATGAAAAAAACAATAAAAACACTTTTTGTTCCAATTCTTGCTTTTGCAGCATTTTTATACTCCTGTTCGGGAGACGATGTTTATGAAGGAACTCAAGTTTCTTCGGAAGATTACCCCAATATTTTGGCAACTTTTGGATCAAATATCAATCTGAGCAGTCTGGAAAATTATGCCAATCAGACAAAACCAAATTATATTACAAGAGATAATTCCGCAGGAAATCCTATTACGGATAAAGGAGCTACGTTGGGAAGAATTTTGTTTTATGACAAAAATCTTTCTAAAAATAATACAATTTCTTGCTCGAGCTGTCACAAACAAGAACTTGCTTTTGGAGATAATATTGTAGCAAGTGTAGGTGTAAACGGAACTACGGGAAGACATTCCATGAGATTGGTCAACGCAAGATTCGGGAACGAAGCAAAGTTTTTCTGGGATGAAAGAGCCACAACTTTAGAAGCACAAACTACTTTTCCTATTCAGGATCATATTGAAATGGGTTTTAGCGGAACTAATGGAGACGGAAATCTTCAGGATTTAATTACAAAACTTCAGAATATAAAATATTATCAGGAAATGTTCAAGTTTGTTTATGGAGATACTACTGTTAACCAAACAAGAATTCAGAATGCTTTGGCGCAGTTTATCAGAAGTATACAGTCTTTTGATTCTAAATACGATGCAGGAAGAGCGGTAAGTCCTAACGATCAACAGCCGTTTGCCAATTTTACGGCACAGGAAAATCAGGGTAAGAATTTATTTTTAGCACCTCCTCAATTCGGAGCAAACGGAAATCGTACAGGTGGCGGATTGGGTTGCGCAGCCTGTCACGCAGCACCTGAATTTGATATTGATCCCAATTCTAAAAATAACGGAATTATCGGTAAAATAAGCGGAGCAGGAATCGATATTACCAATACGAGAGCGCCAAGTTTAAGGAATATAACCAATACTGCGGGAATAGAAAACGGACAATTTATGCACACCGGAAATCTCACCACATTGCAGCAGGTGATCGGTCATTATGCGAACATTAATATAGCTCCCGGAAACACAAATCTAGATCCTCGATTAACTCCGGGTGGAGTAGGACAAAAATTAAATCTTACCGCTCAGGAAACAGATGCTGTGATTGCATTTCTGAAAACACTTTCCGGAAGTGATGTCTATACCAACAAAAAATGGAGCAATCCTTTTAAATAGCAATAATTCTTAAAGCTGTTCTTTGTAGAGCAGCTTTTTTTATTCGTCAATTGCCATGACTAAAACGCTCACTTTATTATCTCCGGCTTTTAGAATCTCCCATGCAATCGAAGCAAGTGTATTTCCGGTGGTAAAAACATCATCAATTAATAAAATATGCTTTCCGGAAATATTTTTGGTGATAGAAAACGGGTTTGTTGTTTCTATCCTATGTTGTTTGTCCTTTAAAGCCTGAGCTTTGGAATAATGATTTCGTTTAATAAAATCATGATCAAAAGGAATGTTATAAAACCCAGATAAGTTTTCAGTAAATAAATGCAATTGGTTATAGCCTCTTTCTTTTAATTTCCTAGGATGCAAAGGCACAGAAACCAATAGATCTGGCTTGTTATTGTTAAAATCTAATTGTTCAGTCGTCCATTCAGAAAGAGTTTTTCCTATTTTTTCTCTGCTTTTATATTTTAATTCGTGAATAATTTTCCGGCTTAAATTTTCTTGTGAAAAATGCATTAAAGCAAAAGCATTTTCAACAGGAAACAGCAGTTTACATTTCTGCTTTATAAAATTGCCATCAAAATAATTGTTATGGGTAAAGTGAATTTGCTCAAAACAGATAGTGCAGACAATTAAATTGCCATCAATAATCCGGTTGCAGTTGAGGCAACGGTTTGGGAAAAACAGATCTAAAATCATTTGTGCGTATTGTATCACTAAGATAATACAATTGAAGGAAAATAAAAATAAAAGAGAACTTTTAAAATCTACAAAACGTTTTTCCTCATTTTTTCAATTGCATTCTTCATGCTCAAATTGAAGTGTTCTTTCTCCAGACGAATTGGCGGAGCCTGTCTCACTTCGCAATCTGCAATACTGCAGGATTCACAAGTTACTCCCACGTTGATGGTTTTCAGGGTTGGAGATTTAATGAAATTGATTTTCTTAATTGTCTGAGAATTCAGCAGAATTCCCAGGCAATAACTTCTGTTGCTTCCGTCTGAGAAAGGGTTTTTTTGTGAGGTTGAAATCACCAGATAACTTACACCTTGGTCTTTATAGTGAGAAATTTGAGCATCAGTCAATGCTTCATTTTCTTTTAAATATGCTAAGTTTTTTACAGCAATCCACCTTCTGCAATAGTGTTCATTTGTTGCGTTTGCGTGTGGAGCTTGTTGGTGATTGAGGTGTAATTCTTTTAAAATCTGTATTTTATCTGTATTTTTCTTTTTGACTAAACATAGATAAAACAAATCTTTAACTCCCAATTCGGAAGAAAGAATATTGGTTAATCGGTAGTAAAACGTTTCGGGTGAATTGGTAAAATGTTCGATTAAATTTTCAAAACTTTCAGGATTCCAGTCATTTTGAAAGAAGAATTCTGATGTTTTTTCAATTGTTTTTTCTTTTGAAATGAGTAAGGCTCCGGAAAAATAAGAAGCATAGAAATTATTCAGAATTTCTTCAAAACTCCCAAAATCCAGCCATGAATAAGTATTCGGACGGTTTTTCAATTCCAAAACATTGAATCCTATTTCTTTAGCAAAAATGAAAGTTTTTTGATCCTGTTCTAATTTATTATTTAAAAGCAGCAGTTTTTTCTCAGGAATAAAGAGAGAACGAAGATTGTCCAAAGTTCCGTATGTTTCAAAATTATCCGATTGAATGGTATAATTAAACTTCTCAATCAAAATATTTTCTAAAACTTCAGCTTTTAAATTTTTACTGATTTCCAGATTGTTTTCCTCAGCAAAGTAAATAACTTTTTCCTCAATTTCCGGAAAATAATTGTCGTATAATTCCTGAAAAGACCGCAAAACCGCAAAGTAAAACCTCTCTTTTCCTAAATTATAGTTCTGCGAAATTTCAATTAATGCATTAATGAAAGCGGTAACTTTTTTCGGTGCGTCACTGATAATGCTGATGAGATTGTTTTTATTAATTCCGAAAAGCTCCAAAGGAATTTCCTTGAAAAAATCTGACTGCAGAATTTCATTGAAAGGTGATAAACTTTTATCAAGCTTGGTAGAAACAAGATCGTCAAAAGTACAGTGTAATGCTTCTGAAATCTGGATAATCTTATCGTGCTTCGGATATTTTTTACCGTTTTCAATCTCGTTAAGATAAGATTTTGATAATCCTGTCTTTACTGCAAGATCCTGCAAAGACCAATTTTTCTTTTGTCTTTGCTGTTTCAGTTTCAGTCCGAAAACCGTTTTGATAAAGTCACTGTCAGAATTCATAATTCAAATATACTATTTAGAAGCGATTATTCGCATAACAATTTTTATAAATATTTAGCGAACGTTCGCTATTTGTGAATATTTTTATTTATGTTTGTAAAGTCGAATTAGAAAATAAAAACGATATGGAAACTAAAACTCAATTGAAAATCAATGCTCAACAAAATTTTGAAGAAATTTTCACTGATGATTTAATCGGTTTTTTGGTTGAAATCCATCAGAATTTTAATCAAAAAAGAATTGATCTTTTAGAAGAAAGAAAAAAAACTCAGCAAAAATTTGATTTGGGAATTTTACCTGAATTTTTATCCGAAACAAAAGAAATCCGAACCGGAAACTGGGTTTGTTCACCGCTTCCCGAAGATTTGTTAGACAGAAGAGTGGAAATTACCGGACCTGTTGATCGGAAAATGATTATCAATGCATTGAATTCCGGAGCTTCAACTTTTATGGCAGATTTTGAAGACAGCAATTCGCCAACGTGGAAAAACTGCATGGAAGGTCAAATAAATCTTTCCGATGCGATTAATCGAAGAATTAATTTTACCAATAAACAGGGAAAATCGTATCAACTAAATGAAAAAACGGCTGTGCTGTTGGTTCGTCCGAGAGGTTTGCATTTGAATGAAAAACATATTGAAATTAATGACGAGCAAGCTTCAGCTTCATTAGTTGACTTTGGAATTTACTTTTTCAGAAATGCTAAACAATTACTTGAAAATGGAAGCGGACCGTATTTTTATCTCCCGAAATTAGAGCATTATCAGGAAGCAAGATGGTGGAACGAAGTGTTTGTTTTTGCACAGAATTACTTAGAAATTCCGCAGGGAACCATTAAAGCAACAGTTTTAATCGAAACAATTACCGCATCTTTTCAGATTGATGAAATTTTATTTGAATTGAAAGACCACAGTTCTGGGCTGAACTGCGGAAGATGGGATTATATTTTTTCTTTCATTAAAAAATTCAGAAATCTTCCCCAATTTGTTGTTCCGGACAGAGATCAGGTAACCATGACTTCTCCTTTTATGAGCGCATATTCAAAACGTGTCATTGAAATCTGTCATAAAAGAAACGTTCACGCCATCGGAGGAATGGCGGCGCAAATTCCAATTAAAAATGATTACGAAGCAAACAGTCTGGCTTTCGGAAAAGTGAGAAGCGACAAAGAAAGAGAAGTGAAAAACGGTCACGACGGAACTTGGGTGGCGCATCCTGCTTTGGTTTCTGTAGCGAAAGATATTTTTGATCAATTTATGCCTTCACAAAATCAGATTGATAAAAAATTTGACTATCAGATTACAGAAAACGAGTTGTTGGAAATTCCTGAAGGTGAAATTACGGAAAAAGGTGTCCGAAAAAACATCAATGTTGGAATTCTTTATATCGAATCTTGGCTCATCGGAACTGGAGCGGCGGCAATTTATAATCTTATGGAAGATGCGGCAACCGCAGAAATTTCCAGAACTCAGATTTGGCAGTGGCTGAAAAATGAAGCGGTCTTGAACGATGATCGTACGTTAAAAAGAGAAATGATTCTTCAATGGGAATTTGAAGAACTGGAACGTATCGAAAAATATGTTGGTGAAGAGCGTTTTAGAAAAGGAAAATTCAGTCTTGCCAAAGAACTTTTCAATGAACTGATCTTCTCTGAAAACTTTGAAGAATTTTTAACCTTAAAAGCCTATCCATTCATTTGAGCGGAATGGATCTAAAATTTATCTTTTAAATATCAATAAATAACAAAACAAGCATCAATAACTAATTAAACCCAAAGCATTATGAAAACAAAACAAGAACAAATTCAGGAAATTGAAAAAGACTGGCTACAAAATCCACGCTGGAATGGTGTGAAAAGACCTTACTCAGCAGAAGAAGTGCTGAAACTTCGTGGTTCTTATAAGGTAGATTACACGATTGCAACAGAAATGTCAAAGAAATTCTGGGACAAATTGAATAATCAGGATTTTGTTGCCGGATTAGGCGCTTTGACGGGAAACCAAGCCGTACAGGAAGTTGATGCAGGTCTTGAAGCAATTTATCTTTCAGGATGGCAGGTTGCAGCAGATGCCAATTTGTCTGGGGAAATGTATCCCGATCAATCTTTATATCCAGCGAACTCAGTTCCTTCTGTAGTAAAGAAGATCAACAATGCTTTATTAAGAGCAGATCAGATTCAATCTGTTAACGGAGGTGGAGAAAAGGAATATTTAGTTCCGATTATTGCCGATGCAGAAGCAGGTTTTGGAGGAAATCTGAATGCTTATGAATTAATGAAACAGATGATTGAAGCAGGAGCAGCGGGAGTTCACTTTGAAGATCAGTTGTCTTCAGCGAAAAAATGTGGTCATTTGGGTGGAAAAGTTTTAGTTCCGACTCAGGAAGCGATTAATAAATTGATTTCGGCTCGTTTGGCGGCGGATGTTTTGGGTGTTCCTACTTTAATTATTGCAAGAACAGATGCAGATGCGGCAGATTTACTGACTTCAGATATTGATGACAGGGATAAAAAATTTGTAACAGGCGAAAGAACTTCTGAGGGTTTCTATGTAGTGAACAATGGAGTAGAGCAAGGAATCGACAGAGGTTTGTCTTATGTTCCTTATGCGGATTTAATTTGGATGGAAACGTCTAATCCTGATTTAGATTATGCAAGAAAATTTGCAGAAGGAATTCATGCTAAATTTCCTGATAAAATGTTGGCCTACAACTGTTCACCATCTTTTAACTGGGCTGCAAGATTAAGTGTTGACGAAATGTTGAATTTCAGAGAAGAATTAGCAAAAATGGGATATAAATTCCAGTTTATAACGTTGGCTGGTTTCCATGCGTTGAATACGGCAATGTTCGAGTTGGCTTTAGCTTACAAAGAAAAAGGAATGGCAGGTTATTCTGAATTGCAGGAACGTGAATTTGCTTTGCAGAAAAAAGGTTTCAGAGCGGTAAAACATCAGTCTTTTGTGGGAACGGGATATTTTGATGAGGTTCAGAATATTGTTACAAGTGGTTCTTCGGCAACAGTTGCGATGAAAGATTCTACGGAAACAGCACAGTTTCATTAATTTTTTTTGTTAGATAATATTGTTAAACCTTCTCAGTTTTTGGGAAGGTTTTTTTTGTAATTCTACATACTACTTAAAAGCAAGAGAGTAGAAATTCCCTATCTTTGCACTATGATACGTATTACAAAAATTTTTACATTCGAGACCGCTCATGTTTTATATAATTATGATGGGAAATGTAAAAATATGCACGGACATTCTTACAAACTTTTTGTTACCGTAAAAGGAAAACCAATCAACGATCTGGAAAATCCTAAGAATGGTATGGTAGTAGATTTTGGCGATATTAAAGCGATTGTAAAAGCCGAAATTGTTGATGTTTGGGATCACGCAGTGCTTATTAATGGTGTTTCTCCGCACAGAGAAATGGGAGAAGAGTTGGAAAACAAAGGTCAGAAAGTAATTTACTGTAACTTTCAGCCGACTTGTGAAAATATGTTGTATGCCATTGCTGCAAAAATAAAATCTAAACTTCCTGCAGATGTTTCTTTGGCTTATCTAAAGCTTCATGAAACAGAAAACTCTTATGGAGAATGGTTTGCAGAAGATAATCAATAGTTTTTTCTGAATTTAAAATTAGAAAGGTGTTAAAAACGACCATTAATTTAGAATCCGGAAAAAAGGTATATTTTGCCTCTGATCAGCATTTTGGTGCGCCAGATACAAAGCAGAGTAAAATCCGTGAAGAAAAATTTATCCGATGGATGAATGAGATCAAAAAAGATGCTCAGATTTTGTTTCTGATGGGCGACTTGTTTGATTTCTGGCACGAGTGGAAGCATGTAATTCCAAAAGGATATGTGCGTGTTCTTGGGAAAATTGCTGAATTGAAGGACAGCGGAATTCATGTGTACTTTTTTGTTGGAAATCATGATCTCTGGATGAAAGATTATCTGGAAGAAGAAATTGGCTGTACTGTTTTTTACAAAAAACAATATTTTGAGATCGCAGGAAAACAATTTTTATTGGCTCATGGCGATGGTTTGGGACCGGGAGACAAAGGGTATAAAAGAATGAAAAAAGTTTTTACAAATCCTGTTGCGCAATGGTTTTTTAAGTGGCTTCATCCGGATATTGCGATGAAAATTGCTTTGTATCTTTCGCAGAAAAATAAAATGATTTCCGGTGATGAAGACAAAGAATTTTTGGGTGAAGACAAAGAGTTTTTAATTATTTATTCGAAAGAAAAACTAAAAACTCAAAAAATAGATTATTTCATCTATGGTCACCGACATTTGCCGATGGTTTTAGAGCTTAATGAAAATTCAAAATACATCAATCTTGGAGACTGGATTTCTTATTTTACTTACGGAGTTTTTGAAAATGATTTTGAACTGAAAACTTTTGAGCATAAATAAAAAAAATTACCTCAATCGAGGTAATTCCCTAATAACAGATCTAAGGCTATTATTTCTAATCCATATTCCAAAGATTGAATTGCAATAAACCAACCAAATTTTTATTTTTAAGAGTCATTAATTGATTAAATTAAAATTGAATATCAACAAGTGATTCATAATGAATGAATAAGGTTTAAAATTATTTTAAATTGAAAAGTATATTTGATATAAAAACCGAACAGGAATTTCTGGATGTTGCATTGTCTACTTTCCGTTATCAATATAAAAATATTGAGGTTTACAGAAAATTTGTAGATTATCTTAATGTTGATGTGGAGAAAGTATGTTCTTTGAATAAAATTCCGTTTTTACCGATAGAAATGTTCAAAAATCATCAGATTTTAGACAAAAACAGTTCAACCGAATTGTATTTTCAGAGTTCGGGAACCACGAAGATGAATTTGTCTAAACATTTCATTGCAGATGAAACGATTTATCAGGAAAGTATTTATAAAAGTTTTGAGCAATTTATCGGTACGCCTGAAGACTTTATTTTTTTAGGATTGCTTCCCAGTTATCTTGAAAAACAGAACTCTTCTCTTATTTATATGGTCGATTTTTTAATGAAAAAATCTAATCGTCCCGAAAACGGCTATTTTCTCTACAATCATGAAGATTTATTTCATCTTTTGAATGAATTGAAAGACAAAAAAGTAATTTTATTCGGAGTTTCTTTTGCGCTTCTAGATTTTCTTGATTATTGTAGCTCAGATTCTAAAACTTTCCAACTCTCAAACAATCTGACTGTTATAGAAACAGGCGGAATGAAAGGTCGTAAAGAAGAAATGACGAAAGATGAACTTCTGAAAATTCTTCAGAGTGGTTTTAAAACTGAAAAAATATATTCGGAATATTCGATGACGGAATTGTTGTCTCAGGCGTATTCTTTGGGAGAAAATATCTACCAATGCCCAAACTGGATGCGGGTTTTGGTAAGAAATGTAGAAGATCCGTTGAGCTACGAGAAGGCAGGAAAAACCGGAGCAATTAATATTATTGATTTAGCCAATATTCATTCTTGTTCTTTCATTGCAACACAGGATCTGGGGAAATTATTAACTGGGGACAAAATGAAATTTCAGGTTTTGGGGAGAATAGATCATTCGGATATTCGAGGATGTAGCTTGTTAGTTAGTTAGTTAGTTAGTTAGTTAGTTAGTTAGTTAGTTAGTTAGTTAGTTAGAGCTTTAGTTCTTTGCTGAGTGAAACGCCTTTGTGAACGAAAAATATGCTCAAGAATTTTTAAAAAAACTTAGCGAACTTTGCGTTAAAAATAAAGCATTAAGAAAAAGTGTTAAAAATAGAAGAATTAATTCACGCTTACATTCATGCAAACTGTGATTTTGAAAAAGAAATCATATTAAGTAATCACTTTCATTCAGATTGGGAAGCAGATATTTTGATTATTGATTTTGACGGATTCAGTCACGAAATTGAAATTAAACTTTCAAAAAGCGATTTTAAAAATGATTTTAAAAAGTCATACATCAATACTAAAACGGGTGAGAGATTCCTGAAACACGACAAAATATGCTGTGGTGATTATCCTTGTAATTCTTTCAGTTTTTTACTTCCGATGGGAATGATAGAGCATTCTGCAATACCGGAACATTGTGGTATTATTGAGTTTTATCACAATGTTGATAATTGGGAAACGGAATTTTACTTCATTCGTCAACCAAAAAAAGTACATGAAGATTCTTACTGGAAACTGAATGACAAAGATATTTTCATCCGAAAAATGGCTTTGAATTTACTTCAGCGTAAAATGGAAATCAAAGGAAAACATGAAGAACTCATTTTTAAAAATCCTTTCGAAATAAAGAAATTGAAATAAAAAATCCTGCCGAAAGACAGGATTTTTTATGTATACGTAATAGGTAATTATTTTGTCTGTCCCGGTCTTTCGATCAATAGATTATAGGTAAATGCCGCAGCGATTCCTCCTAAAACTGGAGCAACAACAAATAACCATAGTTGTGAAAGAGCTGCGCCACCTGCGAAAATAGCAGGGCCAATACTTCTGGCAGGATTTACTGAAACTCCCGTCACTTTTATTCCAACAATATGAATAAGAACCAAAGAGAAACCAATTGCTAAACCTGCAAAACCACCATTGATGTTTTTGGTTGATGTGGATCCTAAAATTACCATCAGGAAAATAAAAGTAAACACAAATTCTGCAACAAAAGCAGCAGTCGTGTTGTACGCATCAAGATATCCTGTTCCCCATCCGTTTGACCCTAAAGCCCATTCCTTCATCTCTGCACCGGGATGATTCATGAAAATAACGTACAGGATTCCTGCCCCGATTATGGCGCCAATAATCTGTGCAATAATGTACCTTATTGCCTCATCCATTTTCATTCTTCCTGCTGCAACCATCGCGATGGAAATTGCGGGATTAATGTGACATCCGGAAATGTGCCCGATTGCATAAGCCATCGCAACTACACTTAAGCCAAAAGCAAATGAAATTCCCAGAAGTCCTACTCCTGTCGTTCCGTCTGCACCGGCAATTACTGCGCTTCCGCAACCCATAAGAACAAGTACCATCGTACCGAGCATTTCTGCTACGAATTTTGAAGTTTTTGAAATCATCTTTGTATATATTTTTAATTGTAAAGCGAATGTACAAAAATTAATTATTCAAAATTATTGTTAATAAAATAAATTATTTATAAAAAATTAATTGTTTTGTTGTTTTTAATTTAGTGTAAGTTTGTTTCGGTTTGGTGATTTTTTATTCATAAATTTTTATGTCCTTTTATTAAATTAATATCTTTGACGACAACATTATTGGTAATTCTTACATTTTTATATTCAAAGTATTGATATGAGAAAGTTTTTATACATTATTCTATTGGTCTTTTATCAATTTGTGAATAGTCAGACATCAACTAAAATCCTTCCTTGTTATGATCTTTCAAACATTTTGAAAGTAGAACCTACGCTGCTTTACAAGCCGCATCTGGATGCTTCAAAAAGTTTTAATGTAAATATTCTTAAAAACACATCTCAAGTTCAGAAGTATATCAATAAAGGTAAATTTCATACGGTAAAAAAAACAGGAAAAGGGTATAAAGTTCAGAAACTCGAATACAGTAGACCTTATTTGGTTTCAAAAGCAAAAACTACTTTAGAAAAAATAGCAGCAAGATTCAGTAAAGAAACTAAGGGTAATACTTTTACCGTTTCTTCAATTACAAGAACACTTGAAGATCAATGCAGGTTAAGAAGAGTTAATTCTAATGCATCTTTGGGGGTAAGCTCTCATAATTACGGAAATTCTTTTGATATTTCTTATGTAAGATTTAATAATAAACTGCAGATAAATCCGAAAATGGAGGCTGCTTTAGAAAAAGTTTTGAAGTATTATGCCGATGCGGGACGCATTTTTTATATTAAAGAAAGGCAGCAAAGCTGTTTTCATATCACGGTCAGGAATTATTAAATTCAAAGTCCTTTATTTTGCGTATTTTTGCACCCGAAAAATAGTCAGTATTAATTTTTAATTTTCATTCAATGCTTTCGGTTCAAGGTTTAGGATTACATCATTCGGGAAACTATCTGTTTCAAAACGTTAATTTCACCATCAAAAAGGATGATAAAGTGGGTTTGGTAGGTAAAAATGGAGCAGGGAAATCTACTTTATTGAAAATGCTTTCCGGAGAGATCACTTTTTACGAAGGTTTGGTGGTTCCGGAGGGAAATATCACCATTGGTTTCCTAAAGCAGGATCTTGATTTTGTAAAAGGAAGAACTGTTTGGGACGAGACTATGCAGGCTTTTGAGCAAATCAATGCTTGGAAAAATGAGCTGGAAGAAGTCAACCATCAGTTGGCAACACGTACCGATTATGAAAGCGATGCTTATACAGATATTATCAATAAAATGACTGAGCTGAATGATCTTTTAATGCATCATGACGCTTACAATCTGGAAGGAGATATTGAAAAAGTATTGTTTGGTTTAGGTTTTAAAGCCGATGATTTCCAAAAAATCACTGACGAATTTTCCGGAGGATGGAGAATGAGAATCGAACTGGCAAAATTGCTTCTTCAAAAGAATGATTTGATGCTTCTCGATGAGCCAACTAACCACTTGGATATGGAATCGATCATCTGGCTGGAGAATTTCTTAAAAGATTATCCCGGTGCAATCGTTTTGGTGAGTCACGATAAACAATTCATGACAGCAGTATGCAACCGAACTTTTGATGTAAATAACAGAAAAGTAGACGATTATAAAACTAATTATACCAAATATCTGGTAATGCGTGAAGAGCGTCGTGAAAAACTGATTCAGGCTAAAAAGAATCAGGATGCAGAAATCAAGCAAATGGAAGATAATATTAATAAGTTCCGTGCGAGTGCTACCAAAGCATCTTTTGCACAGTCGCTTATTAAAAAGTTAGATAAGATTGACCGTATTGAGGTTGATAATGAAGATGTTTCTAAATTCAACATTCGTTTCCAACAGTCTGTTGTTCCCGGAAAAGTAATTTTCGAGGCTGAAAATTTAGGGAAAGCGTACGGAAAAAAACAGATTTTTGATGAGGTAGATTTTATTGTTCAGAGAGGAGACAGAATTGCTCTATTGGGACAAAACGGACAGGGGAAAACTACTTTGGCTAAAATTCTTTCCGGAGATATAAAAGATTATTCAGGTTCGTGGAATTTGGGACACAACGTAAATATCGGATATTTTGCTCAGAATCAGGAAGAAGTTTTAACACCGAATAAAACTGTTTTGGAAGAGGCAGAAGATTCTGCAACCGAAGAAACAAGACCCAGAGTTAGAGATTTGTTAGGATCTTTCTTGTTCCAAGGTGAAGCTGTGAATAAAAAGACAAAAGTACTTTCCGGAGGAGAAAGAAACCGTTTGGCGCTTTGTAAATTGTTGCTTCGTCCGTTCAATACGTTGATTATGGATGAGCCTACCAATCACTTAGATATTCAGTCGAAGGAAATTATTAAGCTGGCTTTGCAGAAATTTGAAGGAACTTTAATTGTAATTTCTCACGACAGAGAGTTTCTACAAGGGCTTTGTGATAAAATTTATGAATTCCGTGACGGAAGAATGAAGGAGTTCTTAGGCAGCGTGAACGAATATCTTGAGTACAGACAAAAAGAATCACTAAGAGAGATTTCTGCTGAGAAAGCAAAACTTCATGATGAAGATGCTAAAATTGCAGAAAAGGCAAAAGCTGAAGAAAAACAAGCTAAAGCTGAAGTAAAGACGAATGTAATTATAAGTAAGGAGCAAAAGAATATTCAGAATAAAATAAAGAAAGTAGAAGAAAGAATTTCTGAGCTGGAAACAGCAATTGAAAGTATGGAAGCTTCTTTTACTACAGAAAATCCTTCCGAAGAAACTTTAGAAAAATACAATAAAACCAAAGAAGACCTTGATGCAGCCTTGCAGGAATGGGAATATTTAGGAACTCAGCTGGAGTGATTTTTTTTAAAAAAATATATTAAAAGGATGGGTTTGTAACTCATCCTTTTTTGTGAAAATTGTTTATCTACAAAACTGAAAGGTTATAAACAAAATCATTTCGAAAATTTTTAATTACAGAAAAAGCTATAATTGATTACCTCAGAAATCTGCGAAGCTCCGTATGAGCGTTATGTTTGTGGAATTTCTTTTTAGAGCGGCAATGTTTATCATAAATCATCATTAAATTATCATCATTTAATCTTTAATGAAAATCCTTTAAAATAAAATTCTTATTTTTGTCAAATGATTTTTAAAGAAAGCAGAAATCAGAAAAGTTTCGTTTCCAAACTCTTGTTTGGGATCTACTTTTTTGCGTTGTTTTCTTCAAGTTTTCATAGTCACAATTCGGCTGATGTTTTTATTGGTTTTAATCTTAAAAAAACAGAAAACAATATTTCAAAATCTCAGGCGAAAGAGAAAGCCGGCGACTGTTTGGCTTGTCATTTTATAGCAACCGGAAATACTTTAGTACCGGAAGAATTTAGCTTTACTTTTAGAAATTATTCAGATGAAGTAGAGCAAATTATTGCTGTTCAGGAAAGAATCTGGTCTCAGACAAAATACACCTTTCAACTTCGGGGACCACCCACCATTTCTTAATTACCCATTCACTTTACCGGATTTTATTTAAATTTTTAAAAATTAAATGTTTTTAAACGCATTGTAGTTTTTAATTAAATTTTAAACATTAGGAATTTTTAAGTTCAATATCGAATGATATTATTAGCATTGTTAGTTCAAATTTATTTGAATCTTAATAAAAACTTATTACTAAATAACTCTTAATGGTTTAAAATTTAGGCTCAAGTATTTTCATTAAATTTTTAATGAAATGAATTCAAAATACTTGTGAATTTAATTTAAAAAAATCCAATCCTTTTTTTTAATAACAAAACTTTACAGTGATTGCAATTGCAGCATTGTGTAAGCTTAATCAAGTTACTTACAATGAAACTGATATATAGTTTATTGCTTATCTTTTGTGGATTAGCATTTACAAACGCACAGAAAACGTTCAATGTTCAAGGTTCTGTACAGGATTTTCACGATAAAACCATGCTGGAAAATGCAGTGGTAAAAATTGGAGATTTTATGACAAAAACCGACAAAAAAGGAAGGTTTTCTTTCAATAAAATACCTTCGGGAAATTATACGCTCATTGCAAAGCATCCTGATTGTAATGATTATACTGAAAATGTAGGAGTTACACAGGATTTGCAGTTGACGATTATCTTAGAACATCACGTTCAGGATATTCAGACGGTGACCATTCACGGAAATCATAAGACAAAAGGTTCTGTAATCATGACAACGCTTGATAAAGCAGATATTGAAAGAAATTCTACAGAAAATCTGGGGAATCTGTTATCACAGCTTTCAGGTGTCACCGTTTTGAAAACCGGGAATAATATTACAAAACCTGTGATACACGGTTTATATGGAAGCCGTATTTCTATTCTGAATAATGGAGTGAAAATGGCAGAGCAGGAGTGGGGAGTAGAACATGCTCCGAATGTAGACGTAAATGATTTTGAACATATCGATGTGATAAAAGGCGCATCTGCCTTGAAATATGGCAATGAAGGAGTTGGAGGTGTAGTGGTTTTAGAACAAGCACCAATTCCTAAGAAGGATACTTTGATGGGAAATGTAAAACTTTCTGGGATTTCCAACGGAAGAGGAGGAGAAATTTCTGCAAATCTTTTAAAATCATGGAAAAATCAGTGGTTTGTAAAAGCAGGAGGAAGCTATAGAAAACTGGGAGATCTTTATATTCCTCATCATACTTTGCAAAATACAGGAGCAGAAGTAAATTCATTTAATTTTTCTTTCGGGAACCATAATTTTTTACAGGGTTTTGATGTTTCTTATAGCGGAATTAGACAGGAATTTGGAATCTACAAAGGTGCGCATTTAGGAAGTCCGTCAGATTTTTACAAAGCGATCAATTTTGGACAGCCTTTTTTTCTGGATAATTTCAGCTACGAAATTGGAAGCCCCAAACAGGAAGTTGAGCATCATATTGCTAAAATTTCTGCTTACAAACGGTTTGCAGATTTTGGAAAACTGACTTTTCAGTATAGCTTTCAGTTAAATCAAAGAAAAGAATTTGATATCAGAAGAGGAGATTTGAATGCGCTGCCTTCTATGGATTTGCGACTCATTACTCATTCTGCGAGTTTGGTTCATCTTATCGAACGTACAGACTGGAGTTTAGAAACGGGTGTTTCCGGAGGCTTTCAGGATAATTATCCCAATCCTGCAACCAAAGCAAGACGTTTAATTCCTGATTATTACCGTTATGATGCAGGTTTATTTTCTGTTTTTAAATATAGATTTAATTCAAAATTGAATGCAGAAGCAGCGGTAAGATATGATTTTAGCAGATACGATGCCTATAAATATTATGACGAATCTGATTGGGATAACCGATTTGCAGATGTTTTCCCTGAATTTTTTGTTCAGAAAAGTGACAGTAGAATTTTGGCAAGACCAATTTTAGATTATCATAATTTTTCTGCTAATTTAGGTTTAGATTACAGACCTGTTGATAATTTTGAGATCAAGTTTAATTTATCAAGAGTCGACAGAACTCCAAATCCTGCCGAATTATTTGCAGACGGACTGCATCATTCTGCAGCAATTGTAGAAGAAGGTGATATGAGAATCAAAAGAGAAACGCTTTATCAGGCAAATCTTTCTTTGGTTTCTAACTTCAATCTATTGAAAGGTCTTCGTGTAGAAGCAACTCCTTATGTAATGATCTCGGATAATTTTATCAATCAGGTTCCTACAGGAATACAAAATTCTAATCGTGGGGTATTTCCGATCTGGAGTTATCAGCAGATTAAAGCACGACTGTTTGGGATTGATGCAGGTGCAGAACTCAATATTCTAGATAATCTGAAGTGGAATACAGGATTCAGCGCATTGAAAGGAAATGATTTGTCTAATAACGAACCTCTTATTCTGATGATGCCTTCAAATCTTAGAAATTCACTGGAGTGGAAAATGAATGTTCCCAATAATTTTTATCTGAGATTGGAAAACGTAAATGTATTTAAACAAAACCGTTTCCCGATCAGAAATCAGACGGTTGATTTTATAGAAGACGGTACCTTTTTCAGAGAAGAATTAGATTTGAGTTCCACACCTTCTGCCTATACTTTATTTAATGCATCTATAGGTGCAGATGTTGCTAGAAATTTCAATATCAATTTCAGAATCAACAATATTTTTAATACAGAATATCGTGAGTATCTCAACAGACTCAGATATTTCATGCCGGAGAATGGCAGAAACTTTATTATAACTCTTAAATACAACTTTTAATTATTAATTTTTTAAAATTTCAATTACAATGAAAAAATTCTTAAACATAACACTGGTAATTTTCGCAGCACTTTTAATTTTATCATGTAGAAATGACGATACAGCCCCTGAAGATATTCATGAGCATGAAGAAATAGAAAAAATGGTGGTGAAATTAACCAATGCCAACGATGCAACAGACGTACAGACAATTAATTACATCGGTGGAGTTGCCGATCAGCATATTCACGCTGAAGCAGGAGATGTATTTAATGTTGAATTAGACTTTCAGGTAAAGCATGATAATCACTATGATAGTGTAAATGGCGAAATTATGGAAGAGAAAGATGAGCATTTTATTACATTCGGATTTTCAGGAGCAGATGTTGCAGTAAAAAGAGCTGCAAATGATATCGTAAGAACAGATGGTAACAAATTGGGGCTAAAAACTCAATGGACTGTTGTAAGTGCAACTTCAACCGGAAAAGTAAATATTAAACTGGTACATGCACCGACTTCAGTAAACCAAAATTCTCCTTCAGCAAACAATCAGCTAGGAAGTGTAGTAGGCGGAGAATCTGATGTAGATGCATTAATTGATCTGCATTAACAGCATTCTTTTAATAAATTTAGTATTAATAAAAGACATCATTTTTTGATGTCTTTTGTATTTTAATGTATTATAATAAAATGAATGGTTCATTTTAATAAAAAATTCATATTTTTGCAACCTAAAATTTTAATCAATAATGAAGGTTACCGCAAAAAACCATGATGATGTAAGTGCATTGCTTACAGTAACATTGGAGAAATCTGACTACAAAGAAAAAGTAGAAAAGCAATTGATTAATTATGCTAAAAACGCACAGGTTCCTGGTTTCAGAAAAGGAAAAGTGCCTTTGAGTATGGTTAGAAAGCAATATGAAGCAGGCATTGCATTCGAAGAAATCAACAAACAAGTTTCTGATGCTTTGAATAACTATATCAACGAAAACAAACTAAGATTAGTTGGTCAGCCAGTTCCTCAACCTGTAAATGATTTCAATCATAATGCAGAGAAGTTGGAAGTTGCTTTTGAAGTAGGTTACGAACCAGAATTTACTATAGATTTAGCTAAATACGAAGCTCCTCACTACAAAGTAGAGGCTTCTGAAAAAGAAATCAATAAGAGCATCGAAAATATGCAGAAGCGTTTTGCAGAGCAAGTGCCGCAAGACAAAATCACTAAAGATTCTTACATCAACTTAGAGATTTCTCAGGTTGTGGAAGAAGATGCTGAAGGTGAGCACCACCATCATCCAAAAAATGCTACCATTACTGCTGAAAACAAAGATGCTTTCAAATTGGTAAAAGGTTTGAAAATGGATGAGTCTGTAAAAGTTTCTAAAGAAACTTTGGTTGCTGACGAAAACTTAGCTAAAGAATTAGGATTTACTAAAGAAGAAACAGAGCATTTACACCATGCTGAAGTAGAAGTGAAAGTAAAAGATTTCTACAGCTTAAATTTAGCAGAACTTAATGAAGAACTTTTCAATAAAGTATACGGAGAAGGAAACATCAAAACTGAAGAAGAACTTAAAGAAAAAGTGAAATCTGAATTGGATGAATATTTCCAGCAAAATGCAGATGTACATTTCGTAAATAAAGTATTGGAGCAGGTTTCTGAAAAAGAAGAAGTAAAACTTCCTGAATCTTTCTTGACAAAATGGTTGGTTTTCTCTAATCAGAATATCCACACTGAAGAGCAGGCTAAAGAAATTCTTGAAGCAGAGAAAAACCAATTGAAATATCAGATTATCGAAGGTAAATTAATGTCTGATAACGATATTAAATTAGATTACGCAGATGTTTTGGCTCAGGCAGAGCAGTTGGTAAGAAACCAATTGGCAATCTACGGAATTCACCATTTAGGAGACGAAGAAATTCAGAAATACGCTGTTGAGATGCTGAAAGACCAGGAGCAGGTAAGACAAATCTCTTCTGAAGTTGCTATGGCGAAATTAAAAGATGTAATTCTTGAAAAAGCGACTAAAAAAGAAACTGCAATTTCTCACGACGAGTTTTTGGAGGAACTTAAAAAGTAATTTACTTTTTATATAAATTTAAAACCCACCAATTTCGGTGGGTTTTGTTGTTGTTGAAAGTTCATGCGTGTCATATCATTCAATATTCCTATATTTACGGCTTTAAAAAGAAATTTAATTCGACGCTGTCAGTGACACGAATGTTACAAACTAAATTATTACTAATTACTTACATTCAATCAATAAAATATATTATAACAAATAAATATCTATATATGAAAAAGATAATTCTTCCGTTTTTCTGTGCAGTAGTTTTTGCTACACCATCAATGGCACAAAAAACATCTACAACTACCGTAAAAACTGCTACATCTACATCTCAGATCACTCCGAAACAAGTGATTGATAATTATATTGCTGCATTGGGTGGTAAAGCAAAATTAGAAGCTGTGAAAACTACCATCATCGATAATACGATTAATGCTCAAGGAATGGAGATTAATTCTGTCACCAAAAAAATGGGAAATAAATTTAAATCTGTGCAGTCTGTAATGGGGCAGGAGATGACTCAGGTTTTTGATGGTGAAAAAGGCTATATGAATCAGATGGGAACTAAAACCGACATCCCTGCGAATCAGATAGAAGAGCTTAAGAACAGTAAAACTATTGATGCTTTAGGATATGATGCAGCAAAATTTCAAACGGTAACATTTGAGAAAATTGACGGTAAAGATTACCATGTATTGGGTTCGGATAAAGGTAAATTTTATTTTGATGCCGCTACAGGATTGCTTTACAAAGCTGGAACTCCACAAGGTGATGCTGTCATGAAAAGTTATATGACTGTAGACGGAATTAAATTTCCTGAATTGATTGAAGCTGAAGGTGGCGGACAAAAAGTGACCATTAAAACCAACAAGATTACTTTGAATTCTGGAGTTAGCGAAGCGGATTTTAAGTAGAAAAATGAATATTATGTTAAGAAGACCGGGATTTTGTTCCGGTCTTTTATTTTATAGGGATTTTATTGAAAAGTTTAACGCATTTTTAACTAAAAACTGCGGATTTAAATTTCTTTACTTTGTGATTAATTTATACTTTTACTGCCGAAATAATAAACTGTATGAAAAAAATCCTATTGTCATTAGGTGTGGTGTTCTTTGCCTCAGCTAATGGATTTGCTCAGAACATTCCGATGGATGCTTCTGTAAAAACAGGTACTCTTCCAAACGGAATGAAGTATTACATCAAAAAAAACACATTGCCTGAAAAGAAAGTAGACTTCCGTCTTGCAATCAACGCAGGATCTATTCTTGAAGACGAAAACCAAAGAGGTCTTGCTCACTTTATGGAGCATATGAACTTCAACGGTACAAAAAACTTCCCGGATAATAAACTGGTAGACTTTTTACAGTCAATCGGAGTGAAATTTGGTCAGCATCTTAATGCATATACAAGTTTCGATGAAACCGTTTACATGCTTCCTGTACCTTTAGACAAACCAGGTAATTTGGATGCAGGTCTTAAAGTAATGGAAGACTGGGCATTTAATGCAACACTTACCGATGCTCAGATCAACAAAGAAAGGGGTGTAGTTTTAGAAGAGCTAAGATTAGGATTGGGTGCAGACAAAAGAATGTCTGATAAATATCTTCCTAAATTGCTTCACAAATCGCAATATGCCAACAGATTGCCTATTGGTACAAAAGAAGTTCTGGAAAACTTTAAGCCGGATGTCATCAGACAATTTCACAAAGATTGGTACAGACCAGATTTGATGGCAATTGTTGTAGTGGGAGACATTAATGTGGATGAGGTTGAGAAAAAAATTAAAGATAATTTCGGAAAATATAAGAATCCTTCTAAACCAAGAGAAAGAAAAACATTTGATTTGCCTAATCATCAGGAAACTCTTGTTGCTATAGAAACCGATCCGGATGCGACTAATTCTATGGTTCAGTTCATCATGAAAGATTCAGATTCTTATAAGCCGGATGTTACTGTTGAGCAGTATAACCAAAGTCTTATTGAGAACCTTGCAACAACAATGCTGAATAACAGATTGAGAGAATTAGTAAATTCAAACAATCCACCATTTACATTTGGATCTGTTTATCATGGAGGAACATATGCAAGAACTAAAGAAGCTTTCCAAGGTTTTGCAATGGTGAAAGACGGAAACCAACTGAGTGCACTGAATGTACTTTTAGAAGAAACAGAAAGAGCAAAAAGATTTGGTTTTACTCAAGGTGAATTAGACAGAGCAAAGTCTCAGATCATGTCTAATATGGAAAGATCTTACAACAACCGCGATAAGACGGAAAGTGAGATGTTGGTAGATGAATATGTAAGAAACTTTCTGGAGCAGGAACCAATGCCGGGAATTGCTTGGGAATATGAAGATGTTAAACAGTTTTTACCAACGGTAACATTGGCTCAGACGAATGATATCATCAAAAAAATGGTAAAAGAGGACAGTAGAGTGATTGTAATTACAGGTCCTAAAAAAGATAATGTAACGATGCCTACAGAAGCGATGGTTTTAAAGACTTTCGACAATGTGAAAATGGCTGATCTGAAGCCTTACGAAGAGAAAGCTGCTATTAAAAATTTAGTGAAACCTTTCAAATCTGAGGGTAAAATTACTGCAACTGAAACCGATGCAAAATTAGGTACAACGACATGGACTTTAAATAATGGTGCAAAAGTAACTTTCAAAAAAACCGATTTTAAAGATGATGAAATTGTTTTTACAGCAAGAAGTCTAGGAGGAAACTCTATTATTCCTGATAATGAATACAACAAGACACAGTTTGCTTTTCAGGCTTTGACTGAAGCAGGTGTAAACGGCGCTTCTAAAGCAGATCTTACAAATTATTTAGCAGGAAAGCAGGTAAGTGTAAATCCTTTTATCAGTGGTTTAACGGAAGGAATTAACGGAAGAACCAACCAAAAAGATCTTGGCTCTGCAATGGAATTAATTTATGCTTATTTTACAGGTTTAAATTACAGTCCTGAAGCATTTAACGCATATAAAACAAAGCAATCTGCAATGCTTGACAATATGCTTTCAAATCCTCAGTTCTATTTCTCAAGTGAGCATGCAAAGTTTACGAATCAGAAAAACCCAAGATTTATAGGATATATTCCAATGGAAAAAGATTGGGCAGCAACAGATTACAAAAAAGCTTACGATATTTATAAAGAGAAATTTGCCAATGCAGGAAACTTCCATTTCTATTTTGTAGGAAATATTGATGAGGCTAAATTTAAAAATGAAGTTTTGCAGTACGTTGCAAGTTTACCAAGCTCCGGCAAGGCGACCAATTTTAAAGATACAGGCTACAGATCAATTACAGGTGATCATACGAAGGTTTACAAAAAAGGGAAAGATCCTAAAAGTATGGTTCAAATCGTATATTCCGGTGATGCTCCTTACAATGAAAAAGATGCGATGGCATTGTCTGCACTGGGCGAAGTTGCGACTATTAAAGTTATTGAAAAACTGAGAGAGGACGAAAGCGGAATCTATGGAGGCGGAGCAAGAGGATATATGGGGAAAGTTCCTTACGGAAACTACAGCTTTAGCCTAAGTTTCCCATGTGGACCTGAAAATGCAGATAAGCTTACGAAAAGTGCTATTGTAGAACTTCAGAAACTTATTGACAAAGGTCCTGAACAAAAAGATCTTGACAAGTACAAAGAAGGAGAGATGAATGATTATAAAACAGACATCAAAGATAATAGCTACTGGATGAATGCTATCTCAAAGAATCAGTTAGATGGAAGTGATAAGTATGAAATCTTAAGCTATGAGGAAAAAGTAAAAGCTTTAACTGTAAAAGATCTTCAGGATGCTGCTAAAAAGTATCTTACTAAAAACAGAGTAATTGCTACTTTGATGCCGGAAGACGGATGGGAAAAAGCGGCAAAGAAGACTGAAACTTCAACAAAATAAACTCAATTAATCTTAGTCGATTAAATAAAAACCACCGCAGAAATTTTTCTGTGGTGGTTTTGCTTTATATAATTTGTAGTTTTCAACTAATCAACTAATCAACTAATCAACTAATCAACTAATCAACTAATCAACTATTTCCCATATTCTTTTTTCCATTCTTCAGCAACTTCGCTCAAGGTAGAATAAAAATCTTCTCCGTATTTTCTTGTTAGAGGTGTTTTTAGGAACTTATAAACCGGAACCTGAAGTTCTTTACCCAAAGTACAGGCGTCGTTGCAAATTGGCCATTCATGATAGTTTAAAGCCGTAAAGGAAGAGTATTCTGTAACTCTTATCGGATACAGATGACAAGAAATTGGTTTTTGCCAGTCTACAGCACCATCTTCATATGCTTTTTCGATCCCGCATTTGGTAATTCCACGTTCGTCAAAAGTTACATAAGCACATTCTGCATTTTCAATCATTGGAGTAACGTACATTCCGTCTGTAGGATCAGTTGTCCACGTTCCTTGTTCTTCCAAAGCTTTTATACCGTCTGCAGTAAGATAGGGTTTTATTTTATCAAAAATATTGTCTAAAATTACCAGCTCATCTTTATCCAAAGGAGCACCTACATCTCCTTCCACACAACATGCACCTTTACATTTGGTAAGGTTGCAAACAAATTCTTCAGAAAAAATATCTTCAGAAATTAATTTATCGTCTATTTGAATCATAATCTTTTTTTTAAAATAAATTGAAATGCGTACCTGCTTTAAAGCCAATTAAACTCGCAATAATCAGCCAAAGGCTGACTTCCTGCATCCAGTATTTCGGTAAAAACCGAAGCATTCTGCTTAGAATGATGGTAACCGGAAAAGCTAAAAGTAACAGATATTCATAATTAGTATTCATATACATCACAATGCTTACAAGCTGTGCAAAAGAGAAAACAAGAAGGAAAGTGTATTTGTATCTGCTTACCGGACTTTTTTTGTTGTAATGGGAAAAATGATCATAAATAGCATAGATCAACATCATCACAATGGGAATCAAAGGGAACAGTTCATTGTAATCTTTAGTAAATGTCATCTTTCCGAACGGAAGATAATCAACATTCCAGTCATTAAATCTCATAAAAAACATGAGCGAAAAATAGCTTAGCGCAATAAGAGACATTCCTAAGAAGAATCTGAAAATATTGAGACCTATTCTTTCGGATGTAACGATAAGGTGAATCATTACAAAGAAAATCATAGGCCATGTTGTGGGAAGAAATACAAAATTCAAAGCTAAAATTGCTCCTACTAAAACGTAAGATTTTTTCCTGAGATCTTCATCTGTACTTGTGAGCAGTAAAAGAAGAAATGAGTTGGTAAGCAATGCAACCGCAATTCCGATGTCTAATTTGCCTGGATAAAGCCCAAAAATAAAAAATGTGTAGAGAAATAACGGCAGATGCGTCTGGTAATTCAGCGCAATAGCATTGAAACAGAAATATCCAAGTGCAATACCCAAAAATGTGATGCCTGCAATAATTGCTTCATAAGTATTGAAATTCAGTATATTAAATATAATTACTACTAAAAGAAGAAAACCAATATAAACAGGAATTGAAAAAATATTGCTTTCTTTTGAAAGTAATCTAAACATTTTTTATAAATTTGTGCAAAGTTAATTTAAAAAAGGAAAATAATGACGTCTTTCTTTCTATTCTTAAGTGATGTTTTCAAATGGTCTTTTGGTTTTTTCACAACCTTTGGAAACGTACTCAACTGGATTTTATTCATCGTTTGTTGTGTACTATTTACCTATTGGTGCTATGTCTTGGTGGTGACACTTGGAGGAGACAAAGACAAAGAATATTATTCTCCGACTGAGGGTAAACACCCTTACTACGATCCTACGATCTATAAAAAAGAAGGTTAATTAATTGGTTATATAGTAAAAAGACCGGTCAAAATTTCTTTGATCGGTCTTTTTTATGTTTGCTTTTTTTAAGTATTAATCGTGAATCGGGAGCACCAATACCGGAATCTTAGAACTTTTGGTAATCCCTTTAGTTAAGCTTCCCACGAAGACATCATAGATTCCGCTTCTTCCGTGTGATCCCATCACGATAAAATCTGCCTTTTTAGAATCTGCATATTCTAAGATAATATCTTTAGCGATGCCTTGCTTCAGAAGATGTTCACAATCAATATCGTGAGCGAGAATTCTCTGGTTGATCTTGTTGAGAAGTACCAGTTCTTCGCGTATTTCGTTTTCTTCAATCTCTGGGAAATACTGATAACCCATATCTCCGATAGCAAAACCTATATCTGTAGGAGCAACGTGGATGAGGTTTATCTTTCCGTTTACCTTTTTTGCAAATTCTATTGCGCCATCTACAAGTAGGTCTGTTTTGTCGCTAAAATCTACGGGTAGTACAATGTTTATCATATTCTCATATTTTAATTTGTCTCTTAAAGATACGAAGAATATTATAAAAGTGTATTGTTAAAAACTTATAATATTCTAATGTCTAAAACTTTTTCCTCCTCCAGATAAGCTTCCAGAATATCGTTTTCAGATACTTTTCCTACACCTTCCGGAGTTCCGGTAAAAATCAAATCTCCCACTCGTAAAGTGAAATACTGTGAAACAAAAGCGATAATATCATCAATTTTGAACATCATATCTTTTGTGTTTCCGTCCTGTACTTTTTCTTTGTTTTTAAGAAGTGAAAACTCAAGATTTTCCAGATCATAATTTTCTTTTTTAAAGAAATTTCCCACGACTGCAGAGCCGTCGAATCCTTTTGCCAGTTCCCACGGCAGACCTTTAGATTTTAGTTCACTTTGCAGATCACGCGCTGTGAAATCTATTCCCAGACCAATTTCTTCATAATGTTTGTGGGCTGTTTCTTTCTGGATATATTTTCCGCCTTTAGAAATTTTCACCACAACTTCCAGTTCATAATGTACATCATCAGAAAATTCGGGGATATAAAAATCATTCCCTTTCAAAACCGCTGTGTCGGGTTTCATGAAAATTACAGGTTTATCAGGAATTGCATTTCCCAATTCTTTTGCGTGTTGGCTGTAATTTCTTCCTATACAGATTATTTTCATAATTTTTTGTCATTGCGAGCCAAAGGCGAAGCAATCTTTTATTTAATTAAACTTATCGTCATTGCAAAGAGTAAGACAATTTACAATTATTTTTAGGAGCTATTTCCCGCTTTTCGTTGCAATCTTTTTTTTCAAAAAAGGATTTCCACTGCAATCGGGGCTAGAATTTTGTCATTCTTTTTAAGACTAGGCATTCAACACTATGTTTATCATTCAGTAGGAATCTGAGCGTATATTTAACATGCTATTCAGATTCCTACAGAATGACAAAGTTTGTTTTTAATTACTCATGACTAAACTCATTCTCACAATAGTAGCAAACAAATTTGTGACTCGAAAGCAAAGAAATCCCGAAGAAGCTTGTAGAGCTGTCGTCTCGGTAAATATGGTTTGATCCACATTTCGGACAGACAAAATCAAACGCTGGATTTTCAACAGTATGTTCTACTTCCAAAGCAAATTTGTCGTTTTCATGATAATCTGCTAAGATCTTTTCGGCTTTCTCAAAATCGTCTTCAAAAACCTGCAGCTGAATTCCGCCTAAAGCTTGTGATAACAACCAGTCAGATTGTATAGTCTGCTCATTCGCAATGAAACTCTGAATATCACTTTTTGCCAGAATCTGTTTGTCTCTGTTGGCTTCCAGAGCGGTTTCGTAAAATTTAAACTTAATTAGATCACTCATGATTTAAAATCTGCTAGATAACTGAATTTTTGTGAAGACTTTCTTCGTATACAACGGGAAATCTGCATTCTGAAGCCACCCGTAATAACCGAGATCTTTTTTGAAAACCTCTTTCACGCTTTGTCCTTTATATTTTCCAAAAGCAAAAATTTCTTCATTTTTATCATTAAAATGAATCATTCCTGCTAAATCTGCGAATCTGTTTTGCGAAGAATATTCGCTTAGATCTGCAATTTCGTTGGGAAGATCTTCGTATCGACCAATTTGTGCATCCAAAACTTCAAAAGTCGCCAATACATCAGCTTCTGCAGAATGTGCATTTTCTAAGGTTTTACCGCAATAGAAATTGTAAGCAGCACCTAAGTTTCGAGGTTCTTTTTTGAAGAAAATAGTTTGCGCATCCACAAGTTTGAATTTATTCAAGTCAAAATCAAAATCGGCACGCAGTAATTCTTCTGCCAGTAAAGGGACATCAAAACGGTTAGAATTAAATCCTCCTAAATCTGCACCGGTAATCATTTCCACTACTTTTGGAGCAATTTCTCTGAAGGTGGGCGCATCTTTAATGTCTGCATCATAAATTCCGTGAACCTCGCTTGATGCCAAAGGAATCGGCATTTCCGGATTGACTCTCCATGTTTTACTTTCTCTGGAAGAATCTGGATTTACTTTTAAAATACAAATCTCTACAATTCTGTCTTTTCCGATGTTTGTTCCTGTCGTTTCAAGGTCAAATACGCAAAGTGGTTTATATAATTTTAAGTTCATTTTTGTTTTGTTATAGCGATTGATACATTCTTTTCGTTCGCTCTGATTTATGTTTTAATTATATCCTTGACAAGGTTTTAAACCTTGTCAAGGATGAGTTTGTGTTAAATATTTATTTTAATTGTTTCTGAAATATAAGTGAAATTAAAATATAATATAAAATCACGAGCGGAATTCCGACTGTTTTAAATATAATTAATATAAGAATTGCACCAATTAATAAAGCCAGTTTCGGATAATTATCCTGTAGTTTCATCGATTTAAATTTCATTGCAATCATTTTGATGGGTGAAATCAGAAGCCAAGATGAAATAGCAGTTAGAATCAATAAATAAATTTCGTTTTCAAAAAGAAAGCTGAAATTGCCCAATTCTTTGTGGGCAAAAAATAATCCAAAAATCAAAATTGTATTAGATGGCGTGTTCAAACCTTTAAAATAATATTTCTGATCTTCATCCAAGTTAAATATCGCCAGTCTTAAACAAGAAAATAATGTAATGAAAAAACCAAAATATTTTATTTCAAAGGGAAGTTGCATTCCTAAAAGCTCATTTCCGAAAGGTTCAAGCATTTTAAACATAGTCAATCCCGGAATTAAGCCAAAACTTACCATATCTGCCAAAGAATCTAGTTGAGTTCCCAAATTGGAGTTGGCTTTCAAAGCTCTCGCTACAAAACCATCGAAAAAATCTAAAACTAAAGAAAGAATAATGCAGATCGCGGTCGTCTGATAATCTCCTAAAATCAGGTGTACAGCACCAACGCAGCCTGAGAATAAATTTCCCAGTGTAATGGCGTTTGCCAGATTGTTTTTAATGAAATTCATAAAAGCAAAATTACATTTTTTAAAAATTTTAACCTTAATTAATATGAACTAAAAATTACGATACAGTGAATTTAACTTAAATTTGCAGACTATAAATATTTGAATTTTAAAAACATTACTATTTAAAATGAGTTTTTTTAAAGAATTTAGAAAGCAAGAAGTCCTGATTTTGTGTTACAGGATTTTTTTGGCTTTTGTTTTCTATCAGATCGCAAGATTTTTATTTTGGTTTTTCAATAAAGATTTAATAAAAATAGATGGTGTTACAGATTATCTAAGTCTTGCTTATCATGGTATTGCGTTTGATACGACTGCCATTTTGTACGTCAATTCATTATTTATTCTTCTGAGTTTAATTCCTATCATCATCAATACCAAAAAAGTTTATCAAAAAATTCTTTTCTGGCTGTATTTTATTACGAATGGTATTGCTTATTCTATGAACTTCGGAGATTTTGTTTATTACAAATTTTCTCAGACAAGATTAACTTCTGCCGCTTTGCAGGTAGCAAAACATGAAACCAATATTTTCAAAGTATTTACAACGTCTGTACAGGAGCATCCTTTTATTCTTATTTGGTTTGTTATTTTAATTGCTTTTTGGGTTTTTCTTTATAAAAAAGCAAAAGTGACTGAAAGAAAACCGATGAAGTTGTTTCCGTATTTTTTATGGTCAGTTGTAAGTATTTGTCTTACCGCAGTTTTGGTTGTGGGCGGAATTCGCGGTGATTTTAAACACAGTACAAGACCAATTAACTTGGTAGATGCCAATAAATTCGTAAAAACTCCTTTGCAGGCAAATGTAGTTCTCAACAGTACATTTTCTTTTTTCCGAACGATGAATACCAACAGTTTTAGAGAAGTTCATTTTGTAGATCAAAAATTTATTGATGAAAATATTCAGCCTTACAAGATCTACGACAGACAAGTTCAGGATAAACCGAATGTTGTTATTTTTATTGTAGAATCTTTTGGAAGAGAGTATTCCGGAGCTTTTAATAAAGATAAAAACATCAAAGATTATGTTTCTTACACCCCATTTATTGATAGTCTGGCTAATGAAAGTTTGATTTTTCCTAATACTTTTGCCAATGGAAGACAGTCTATTCATGGGATGAGCAGTATTTTGGCAGGAATTCCAAGTTTGACAGATGCTTTTACAAGTTCGCCTTATTCGAATCAGAAAATACAGTCGATTGTTTCGGTTTGTAATGAGATGGGTTATGATACTTCTTTCTATCACGGTGCGCCGAATGGTTCAATGGGATTTTTAGGCTTTGGAAATATTTTAGGCTTTAAACATTACTTCGGAAAAGATGAATACAATCACAACGAAGATTTTGACGGAATGTGGGCAATTTGGGATGAACCTTTTCTTCAATACTTTGCGAAAAATGTAGGAAAGACAAAACCTTTCATGGCAACGGTTTTTACAGCTTCATCACATCATCCTTTTAAAATTCCTGAAAAATACAACGGGAAATTCAAAAAAGGTAAGGTGGAAATGCATGAGCCGATGCAGTATACAGATTATTCTATTAAAAAATATTTTGAAACGGCTAAAAAACAACCGTGGTATGATAATACAATTTTTGTTTTCACAGGCGATCATCCTAATCAAATTTACTATTCTGAATATGAAAAGGCAATGAATCGTTTTGCAGTTCCCTTAATTTTTTATTCTCCTAATCCAAAGTTTCAGTTAAAAGGAGTTAATAATGAACTTGCACAACAGATTGATATTTATCCGACATTGGCAGACTTAATTGGCTACAATAAAAAAATAAGAAGCTGGGGTAGAAGTTTGCTGAGTGATAAAAAATACCCTTCTATGATCGTTAATTCAGACGGGACATCAGAACAGTTTGTTTTCGGAAATTACATTTATCGGTTCGATGGTAAAGATATTATCGGAGTTTACGACAAGAATGATTTAGGATTTGAAAATAATCTGAAAGACAAAACAAAATCTACTGAAACAGAAAAAGGTAAACTCGTTGCAAAAGCTTGGTATCAGGATTATATGAACAGGGTAATAAACAGAAAACTGAATTGATTTTGCAGCTGTTTAATTTTAACTAGCAGATCTTTCTGCGGTTATATATGCTTTGGATAATAAAAAATGTTGCATGTTTAAAATTTATTTATATTTTTAACTATTGAACATATTAGTTATCTATTAATAAAATTAAACTTAAATAAAATGAAAAAATTATTAGCAACTTTTGCACTTTCTTTAGTGGGCGTAATGTCTTTTGCACAAATAGAAGGAAAATGGAAAACCATTGACGATGAAACCAAACAGGCAAAATCTATCGTAGAAATCTGGAAAAAATCTGACGGTAAGTATTACGGGAAAGTTTCTCAACTATTAATTAAACCGGCAAATCCTAATTGTGTAGGATGTAAAGATGACCGTAAAGGTAAGCCGATCTTAGGAATGGAAATCATCAGAGGTCTGGTAAAAGAAGGTGACGAATTTACAGGGGGAACAATTACAGATCCAAAAACCGGTAAAACATACAAATGTACCATCACAAAAGAAGGGGATAAACTGAATGTAAGAGGATATATGGGCTTTTCTCTTTTGGGAAGAACTCAGGTATGGCAGAAAGTTAACTAATCAGGATAAATTGATTTTAAATATAAGACAACTCAGCAATGAGTTGTTTTTTTATGATGTAAATAATAAATAATTACTATTTTTGTACTCTAAATTTTTCAAATAAATATGGCAGAATATACTTTTCGTGAAGTGATTGCGCAGGCAATGAGCGAGGAAATGCGTAAAGACGAATCCATTTTTCTAATGGGAGAAGAAGTAGCAGAATACAACGGTGCATACAAAGCTTCAAAAGGAATGCTGGATGAGTTTGGTGCTAAACGTGTAATCGACACACCTATTGCAGAACTTGGTTTTACCGGGATTGCGGTTGGTGCTGCAATGAATGGTAACAGACCAATTGTAGAATATATGACGTTCAACTTTGCACTTGTGGGAATCGATCAGATTATCAACAATGCAGCAAAAATCCGTCAGATGAGTGGGGGGCAGTGGAATTGTCCTATCGTTTTCCGTGGTCCTACAGCTTCTGCTGGTCAGTTGGGAGCTACGCATTCTCAGGCATTTGAAAACTGGTTTGCAAATGTTCCAGGTCTTAAAGTAGTAGTTCCTTCAAACCCTTATGATGCGAAAGGATTATTAAAAACTGCAATTCAGGATAACGATCCGGTAATTTTCATGGAATCTGAACAGATGTACGGAGACAAAATGGAAATTCCTGAAGAAGAATATTACCTGCCAATAGGAAAAGCTGAAGTAAAAAGAGAAGGTACAGATGTAACACTGGTTTCTTTCGGAAAAATAATGAAATTAGCTATTCAGGCAGCTGAAGATATGGCTAAAGAAGGTATTTCTGTAGAAGTGATCGATCTAAGAACTGTACGACCTTTAGATTTTGATACTATTTTAACTTCTGTAAAGAAAACAAACAGATTGGTAATTTTGGAAGAAGCTTGGCCATTCGGTTCTGTATCTTCAGAAATCACTTATATGGTACAGCAAAAAGCATTTGATTATTTAGATGCACCTATTAAAAGAATTACGACTCCAGATGCTCCTGCACCTTATTCTGCGGCACTGTTTGCAGACTGGTTCCCGAAACTTGAGAAAGTAAAAGAGGAAATAAAGAAAGCAATGTACGTTAAATCATAGAAAAAAACTTCCGAAAGGAAGTTTTTTCATTTATACAATGCATCACAAATTGAACTGAGGATCATAAATTTAGTATACATTTGCGCTTTCAAATTAATTAGCTGATATGGCAGACGTTATTGGTGGAGGTCATCATTTGGACCTTAAAAAACTTTCTTATGTAGGAGTTTTGGTTTCTTTAGGAATCGTTTTTGGAGATATTGGTACATCACCGCTCTATGTAATGAAAGCGATTGTAAATGCAAGGCAAGTTGGCGCTACCATGCCGTTTGATGAGTACATAGAAGGTGCGCTTTCCTGTATTATATGGACTCTTACTCTTCAGACAACTTTAAAATATGTAATTATAGCACTTCGTGCAGACAATAAAGGTGAAGGCGGGATTTTAGCTCTGTTTTCGCTCATTAAAAATCTGAAAAAACGATGGCTTTACCTCATTGCTATTATTGGAGCATCAGCTTTGGTTGCAGATGGGGTTATTACTCCGTCACTTACTGTAATGTCAGCAATTGAAGGTTTAGAAATTTACAATCCACATACACCGGTTGTACCGATTACGTGTGCTATTTTAATTGTAATCTTTGTCGTTCAACAGTTCGGAACATCCTTTATAGGGAAGTTTTTTGGTCCTGTAATGGTAATTTGGTTCTTGGTTTTGGGGATTTTAGGGGTTTTGCATCTGGTGCAGGATTTTTCTATTTTAAAATCTTTCAATCCTTATTATGCTTATAAACTGATTGTGAACTCTCCAAGTGCAATTATTATTTTGGGAGCGGTTTTTTTATGTACTACAGGAGCCGAAGCTTTATATTCCGACCTTGGTCATTGTGGTGCAAAAAACATACGCGTAAGTTGGGTTTTCGTTAAAGTAATGCTTATCTTAAATTATTTAGGACAAGGAGCTTGGTTATTGAAAAATTACGAAACTGTACAAGGAAATGGGGTAAATCCTTTTTTTGGAATTATGCCGGAATGGATGATTCTTCCTGGAGTTGTATTGGCAACAGCTGCGGCAATTATTGCTTCTCAGGCTTTAATTACAGGTTCTTTTACTATTTTCTCTGAAGCGATGTCTCTCAATTTGTGGCCAAACCAAAAAATTGATTATCCTTCTGGTGTAAAAGGGCAAATGTACATTTCAAGAATAAACTGGGGATTGTTGCTATTCTGCATCATCGTTGTGTTGTATTTTAAAGAATCTCATAAGATGGAAGCTGCTTACGGTCTTTCGATAACAGTTACCATGTTTATGACTACCATTTTACTTACATTCTGGTTGCTGAAGAAAAGAGTAAATAAGCTTATTGTTTTAAGTTTCTTTTTAATGTACGGTGCAATTGAATTAGGTTTCTTTAGTGCAAATATTATCAAATTCTTCGATGGAGGTTGGATTACAGTGGTTCTTGCAGGTTTTATAGGAATTTGCATGTACTCATGGTATAACGGAAGACAGATAAAAGCGAAGTTTATTAATTTTGTTAAAATAAGTAAATATGTATCGATCATTAAAGACATGAAGCTTGATGAGACCATACCAAAATACTGTACCAATCTTGCCTATTTAAGCAGAGCGAAATACAATGATGAGATTGAGTCTAAAATCATTTATTCTATCATTAAAAAGCAGCCTAAAAGAGCAGATCATTATTTTATCTTAAGTATTATAAATCAGGAAGATCCTTATACTTTCAAATACAGTGTAGAGGAAATTTTGCCGGGAACTATTTACAAAGTCAATTTCCTTTTAGGATTTAAAGTTGACAGAAGAATCAATGATTATTTCAATATGGTTCTGAAAGATTTAATGGCGGAAGGTACAATTCCTTCAAGAAGTAGCCACCCATCATTAAGAGCGCATAATATTCCGCCAGATTTGAAATATGTTGTAATAGATAATACGTATATTAACGATATACTTTTAACTGTAAAACAGAAAGTTACTTTAAGTTTATACAATTTTGTGAAGTACATCGGAAGTGATGATTTTAAAGCTTGGGGAGTTACCATGCACAATGTAGTAGTAGAATCTGCACCACTTACGGAAGAAACAATTCCTGTTAAAAGAATAGAACAGGTATAATCTTACAGTCGCAGAATTCAAATACAGGCTTTACACTCTCAGAAGTGGTATATTCTATTTAAATAAAAATCGATAAATTTGTAGTATAAATTTTTTAATGGATACTTTACAAAAAGAAAAAAATATAACCTTAATCAAAGATGTTTTAAGAAATTACCTTTTAGCAAAAGGTTTTCGAAATACACCGGAACGATATACCATCTTAGAGGAAATCTATAATATGGAGCATCACTTCAATGTTGATGATCTGTATCTTTTGATGATGCAGAAGAAATATCATGTTTCTAAAGCTACCATTTACAATACGATAGAGATTTTCCTAGATGCCGGATTAATTCGTAAGCATCAGTTTGGTGAAAAAACACTGACTTCATCATCTTATGAGAAATCTTATTTTGATAAGCAACATGATCATTTGGTGATTTACAAAAAAGATTCAGACAAAGAGATTGAAGAAATTATCGAGTTTTGCGACCCCAGAATTCAAGGAATTAAAGAAGCTATAGAAGAAGCTTTTGGCGTAAAAATTGATTCGCATTCGCTGTATTTTTATGGTACTAAGAATGATTAATCAATGAGAATATTTCTTTTTCTTTTCATTTTACTTTCCACATTCACGTTTGCACAGGATAAACCAAAACCTGTACAGAGAGATCCTTTTTTACAGAATCCCGTGAAAAATCAGCCGCAGAAATCTAATCTTAATAATAAGATTAAGATTATTAATGCTGATGAAATCAAGAAAGACACCAAATACGATGGTAACAGATATTTTGTAGGTAATGTACAAATAGAGCATCAAGGTTCTATACTTACTGCAGATCTTGTGGTGTTATATGAAGAAGAAAACTTTGTAAAAGCTTCCGGAAACACGAAGCTTCAGAATACGGATGGTTCTGTCATTACGGCTCAGGAAATGGAGTATGATGGCAACACACAGAAAGGTGTCGCAAGAAAAAATGTAGTTCTGAATGATCCTAAAGGTACGGTAATAAAAACCGAAACAATGTATTATGACAGAGCTTCAAATCTTGCATACTACAACACTGGAGGAACAATAAACGATGGCAAAAGTACAACTTACTCAAAATCTGCCACCTACAATTTAACGCTTCGTACCATTAATCTTACGGATAATGTAAGAATTGAAGATAAAGATTATATTTTGGATGGTATTAATGTCGTTCAAAATCAAAATACCAATATAGTTGACATTAATGGTCCTACTACAATTACCAACAGAAAAAATCTTAAAAACAGAATCTTTACAGAAAAAGGAACGCATAATCTGAATACCAAAGAATCTTTTCTTAATAAAAATTCGAAGATTTATTATAACGATAAAATACTCACAGGAGACGCGCTCTATTACAACCAGCTTACCGGTTTTGGTAAAGCTACAGGAAATGTAACGTTGGATGATCCTTTAGAAAAAAGATATTTAAAAGGTGGTTATGGAGAAATTTTTGAGAAAAAAGATTCTGCAATGATGACGAAAAGTCCTTACGCAGTTAAAATTCTCGAAAAAGATTCTATCTATTTTGCTTCAGAAAAAATACTTTCTTATCAGAAATTAGATTCCACAAACGTTAAGAAAAGTTATCTGCGTGCTTTCAGGAAAGCCAGAATTTATAAATCTAATGCACAGGGAAGGGCAGATTCTATAGCCTTCAACGAAACAGACGGAGTAATGCACATGTACAAAGATCCGATTCTTTGGAGTGGAGAAAAACAAGTGACAGGAGATAAAGTGGAAGCTTACTTCAATACCCAGACAGAAAATATAGATTCTCTTAAAGTTATCGGGAACGGTTTTGCGATCAGTAAAGCAGATTCTCTAAATATGAAAGATGAATTTAACCAAGTAAAAGGTAAGCTCATGGCAGTCTATTACGAAGGGAAAGACATCAAAGAGATCAAAGTAATCGGAAATGCACAGGCAATAACCTACGATGATGATTACAACGAAAAAACAAAGCAAAACGAAAGATTAGGGATTACACTTTCTTCTTGTGGAATCATAGGTTCACTTTTCGAGCAACAGGAATTGCAGATTATTTCGTGCAGCATCGGAGCTTTATCTTCTACCTATCCTATGAGTAAGATTGGTCCCGATAAAAAGAAATTCCCGGATTTTAATTGGAATACCAAAGACAGAATAAGGAAATGGCAGGATATTTTGGTTGACACTCCCAATTACGAAGAGATTAAATACGAATCTGCCGATACACTCTTTAATCAGGCTCAGGAAATTATAGACAAGCAGAAAGCTGCAGAAGAAGCTAAAAAACCTAAGAGAGTAAGAAGATAAAATACAAGACCGACGAGTAAGTCGGTCTTTTTTATTACACGAATAGTTTCCGAATTTAACTTATCTTCTTTAGCTTTGCCTAAATTTTTTATCCATAGAAATGCAACAGGATTTTTTTAAATATCAGGCGCAAACCACGCAATTTGCAGCAGGTTTTGAAGTAGAAAAAGCAGAAGGAAGCTATATTTTTGGGAAAGACGGCAGAAAATACCTTGATTTTGTAGCTGGAGTTTCTGCCAATACTTTGGGGCACTCTCATCCAAAGATTGTCAATGCAATCAAAGAACAGACAGACAAATATCTTCACGTAATGGTTTACGGAGAATATGCTCAGGAAAAACCGGTAGAACTTTGCAGATTATTGGCAGAATCTACACCAGATCCTTTAGAAATTACCTATTTGGTGAATAGCGGAGCGGAAGCGATTGACGGAAGTTTAAAATTAGCGAAAAGATATACAGGAAGAGAAGAGATTGTTTCTTTTAAAAACTCTTACCACGGAAATACACACGGAGCATTAAGCGTTTCGGGCAACGAATATCATAAAAGAGAATTTCGTCCTTTGTTACCGATGGTTTCTTTCATTGAATTGAATAATGAAAATGATTTCGACAAGATTACCGAAAAAACCGCCTGTATCATTCTTGAAACCATTCAGGGAGCAGCGGGATTTTTAGTTCCGAATGATGATTATTTAATTAAATTGAAAAAGAGATGTGAAGAAGTTGGCGCACTTTTAATTTTAGATGAAATTCAGCCAGGCTTCGGAAGAACAGGGAAATTATTTTCTTTCGAGCATTTTGGGATCGTTCCGGATATTTTGGTAATGGGAAAAGGAATGGGAGGCGGAGTTCCTGTAGGAGCTTTTATGAGTTCCAGAAAAATTATGGAAAGTCTTTCTCATTCACCAAAATTGGGACACATCACTACTTTCGGTGGTAATCCTTTAATTGCAGCTGCATCTCATGCTACTTTAAAAGAAGTTTTAGAAAGTGGATTGATGGATGAGGTTGCCGAGAAAGAAAAGCTTTTCAGAAAACTTTTAGTCCATCCGAAAATTAAAAATATTAACGGAAAAGGTTTGATGCTTGCTGTGAATCTCGGAACACCGGATTTTACCCTAAACGTTGCAAAAAAATGTATGGAAAAAGGTTTAATTGTATTCTGGCAATTATACAGAAACGAATATCTTAGAATTTCACCACCATTAACGCTTTCTAAAAGTGAAATAGAAAAAGGATGTAAAATTATTCTTGATGTTTTGAATGAGAATTAAAATTATTCTTAAAGCCTATAAAAAAGCCTCTCGAATGAAGAGGTTTTTTCATGAAATATGTTAAAATTATCAAAAAAAACTGACTGAAAATAAATAAATAAATTTTTCTGATAAATATCATTCATAAAGCATAAAAATCTATTTACTTTTTTGTGTAATAAAAAAATTAATTTATATATTGCGTGACGTTAAAAATAAGTTATATGGCGAAACATAAAGTCCATTACGAATTCCCAATGCATTGTCTTTCAGAGATTTTGTATGAATATTTGGCTAGTGCAGAGGGATTATCTGAGTGGTTTGCAGATGATGTGGTAGAGAAAGGTGACGATTTCTATTTTAGTTGGGGTGGAGGTTCTGAAGAAAAAGCAACTTTGATCAGATATAAGCCTGAAGGTTTCGTGCGTTTCAGATGGGAAGAAGATGAAGGTACAAAACACTTCTTTGAAATGACGATCACTATCGACGATATTACAGAAGATTTGGCTCTCAATATTACAGATTTTTGTGAAGAAGGTGACGAAGAAGAAAACGCTCTGTACTGGGAAAATCTGATAGAAAATCTTAGAATAAAATTAGGTGCTGCTTAATTAGCGGTACTCATTTAATGGTAAAACTGATGAACGATTTATCGTTCATTATTTTTTTATAAATTATCATACTTTGGAAAATACATATTTTACATCAGAAGAACTCGAACTAAAAAACAGAGCATTTCTTTTGGGAGATGCGGTGAAGGTTTCATTTTTTGTAAGAAACTCTCAATTAATCATGGATGAAGAATGCTATTTCTTTCTAATGGCATCGATGAGAAAAATGAGAATGAATATCCCTTTAACGTACACTCTGGAATTTTTTCAGACACTTTTTAAGGAAAAAGTAATTGACGGAGGAGAAGTAAAAAACGGAATCATCAATTTCTTGGTGTACAGAAATTCTGACGGAGTTACCTTATCAAAATCTACCGTTTCGTATTTCTTTGAAGTTACTGAAATGAATGATGTTTTGGCGATTAACGAAAGATCTTTAGAATTAGATTTGATTAAGGAAATCAACGTTAATAATAATCTTCTGAGCAATATAAGAGTTCACAGTCCGGAAAATATTTATGCAGGAATTTATGCGCAGGAAAATGATTTGGATGATGTGATTCTTTTGAACCCTAATAAAAGAATTGCTCGTTCTATTTCAGGAAATCTTTTATTTCTGGAAGGTAATGTTATTAAAGTTCCAAAGCATTCTGAAGGAGCTTACATTTCTCCGCTGCTGGAAAATTTTGTAACATTCTTGCATAAAAACAATCTTGCCGATATTCAGGAACATGAAATTATTGCGTTTGAATCTCAAAAAGCCGAAGAAATTCTGATGATTTCAGACGAAAAAGGAATATTTTCTATAAAGAAAATCAGAAATAAAACATTTGAAAACGCCCGTTTTTCAGAGTTGGTAGAAGGCTGGAAAAACAGCTTCCCGAATTAAATTGACAAACCCGGTAAACAACAATGACGTCCTTTACCGGGTTTTATTCTGATACAATCAGAAAGTGTATTTTCTATTTATTGTTCGTTGAAAAATTCGACAAATTTCTGTGCAATTTCTTTTTGCCCTTTTTGGCTTGTTATATATTTACGATCTTCGGTATTATTGATAAATCCTAATTCCACCAATACAGCAGGAGCTTTAGATTCTCTTAAAATATGAAGATTTTTTTCTGAAATACTGCAATTTCCCAATTTTTTTGAAATTTTATCCGCTATGTTTTTTGAAGCTTCAGAATTCTGGATATATATTTCGTGACCGTTTTTAGAAGTTTCGTTTTCTGGAGTTCTATTCACGTGAAGCGAAATCACCATTTCAGGATTCAGGCTGTTTATTTTATCAGTCCTTTCAGTAAGACTTGGGTAAGAATCATCATCTCTTGTTAAAACAACTTCATATTTACTTTGAGAATTATTTATTTCTTTAATTTTTGAAGCAATATCCAGAACGATTTGCTTTTCAGAAGCCTTTTCAAATGTCGCTCCCTTATCTTGTCCGCCATGACCTGCATCTATTACGATAATTTTTTTATCAATTGGTTTAAATGATAAAAAAGCGACAGCAAATAGGGGTGCGATAAGTAATTTTCTAACGTTCACAGTCTTGTTTTTTTTATTTTATCAAAGAACGTAAAAAGTATGTTAAAAATTATGTAACGAATACTAAAAGTTTGTTAAATGTAAATCGTTTCTTTGTGAAGTAATGATTAGTTTAGTGAAATATCTTCAGGCGCATTTGCCCACAAAAGATATTCTCCACCGAGATTTTGCATGATCGATTTCCATAAGGTTTGGTCGTTTGGAAGGGTGTAATCCAGATTGTAAACATCTACTACTGTCCAGAGTTTGCGGTTGATTTCGCCATCCAGCTGTAATGCTCCCCATCCGGAATACCCTGAAAAGATTTTCACATCATCAATGCTTATTTCTTTGTTTAAAACCGAATTAATCACCGATTCTATATCTTCAGTTACATAAAATTCGTTGTTGATTTCTGTATAAGATTCTGAAATTTTCTTTCCTTTAACGATCAAAAAAACTTTTTCATTTTCTACAGGTCCGCCATCATAAACTTCTATTTTAAAATCAAAGAAATTCCTGAATCTGCTACTCATTTTAGAATTTTTTTTATTCAGGATGAGACCCAAAGCACCATTTTCATCATGTTCTATAATAAGAACTACTGATCTGGAAAAAATATCTCCGGAAATATCGGGTGTGGAAATTAATATTTTACCTTTGTATGAGTAATTCATACTCAAATTTAATAAAAATTATTTATGGAAAACCTTCATGATAAGAGAAAAGTCTATGAAAAATCTCAACTTATTGAAAGTGAGATTAAAGAAAACCCGATAGAACAATTTAGAGATTGGTTTTTGGATGCATCATCAAATCCTACGGTTTCTGAGGCAAATGCAATGGCGATTTCTACTGTTGAAGATGATGGCTGTCCCAGAATAAGAATGGTTTTGCTGAAAGAATATACGTATGAAGGTTTTATTTTTTACACCAATTATGAAAGCAGAAAAGGAAAGGCTATAGACAAAACACATAAAGCCTGTCTTCATTTTTTCTGGCCCGGTTTGGAAAGACAGATTATTATAAAAGCTGATGTAGAAAAAATTGCTGCAAATCTGAGTGATGGATATTTTCATTCCCGTCCCAAAGGAAGTCAGCTTGGTGCGGTAGTTTCCCCGCAAAGTAGGGTGATTCCTAACAGAGAGTTTTTAGAAGTAAAATTAAAAGAACTGGAAGCTGAATTCGAGAATTCTGAAGTACCAAGACCTGAAAATTGGGGTGGTTATATTGCGAAACCTTACGAAATAGAATTCTGGCAGGGAAGACCCAATCGATTGCACGACAGAATAATATATATATTGAAAGATGTAGATTGGGAAATATCCAGACTTGCTCCTTAATTTTTTTTGAAATAAAAAACCTCATCTTTTGATGAGGTTTCAATTTTTATAATCGGACTGATTATTTTTTCTTAACACCTGAAACAGCAGTTGCCAAATCAGCTCCCGCTTTAAATTTAGCTACTTTTTTAGCAGCAATTTTGATCGGCTTTTTGGTTGCTGGGTTTATACCTTGTCTTGCAGCTCTTTCAGATACAGAGAAAGTACCGAATCCCACTAAAGAAACTTTTCCGTCTTTTTCTTTTAAAGTGTTTGAAACGTTAGAAATAAAAGATTCCAGAGCAGCCTTTGCTGCAACTTTAGTAATTCCTGCATCTTTTGCAATTGCGTCGATTAATTCAGACTTGTTCATAATTTTTATATTAAAAGTTAGTTAGTAATTGTAGCAAATATAAAACAATTTTCAAATTGTGCAAATTTTTTATAAAAACTTATAATTATTTTTTATTTTAACCATAAATCAATCAAAATATCATAATCTGAGTTTTTACGAAAAATCTACGTTTCCAGATACTAAAATCATGCCAACTGCTTATCTGTATTAGGTTTCTGAAAAAATGACAATTAAATTTTATTTTTATTAAATCCTAAATTCTGTGCTTAGTTTTGATTGTTTTCTCATTTTCGTTGTAAAATGTGTAAGCGGATACAAAATATATTACTTTGTTTAGAATAAATGTCTGGAAGTGTGGTAGTTCTAAAATTTACTTTACCGTCATTTTATTAAATATTATTAATAAATTTGCATTATGTTAATAGAAGTATTTAAATCTAAGATTCACAGGGTAAGAGTAACCGCTTCAGACCTAAATTATATAGGAAGTATAACGATTGACGAAGAACTTATTGAAGCAGCCGGTTTGGTTGTGGGAGAGAGAGTTTATATTGTCAACGTTAACAACGGAGAACGTTTTGATACCTATGTAATCAAAGGAAAAAGAAGATCCGGAGAAGTATGTCTTAATGGTCCTGCTGCAAGAAAAGTGCAGAGAGACGATATTATCATCATCATTGCTTATGCTCAAATGACTCCTGAAGAAGCTAAAGATTTTCAGCCGAAAATTGTTTTCCCGGATGAGAAAACCAACCTTCTTACGTAATTCATGGAAAAAAAATCAACCAATCCTTTAAAATCAATTCTTACCATTATCATTTCGCTTGCGTTTGCAGGCTTTTTTCTGTGGCTAGCTCTCAGAGATTTTGATTTTGATATTGTGAAGAAATCTTTAGCAAAAGCTAATTATATGTGGGTTGTCTTTGCAGCAATTTTCGGTGTTTTGGCATACTGGTTCAGAGCGGTTCGCTGGAATTTATTGCTGGAACCGATGGGACACCACATTTCGAATTCAAATGCATTCTGGACGATTTCTTTCGGGTATCTGATGAATTTAACAATTCCCCGAAGTGGAGAAGTGGCTCGTGCAACCGCTTTATACGGTGTAGAAAAAGTACCTGTAGATAAATCTTTCGGAACTATTATTCTGGAAAGAGTAGTAGATTTGGTTTGTATGATGGGGTTTCTGGGATTGACTTTAATCTTTAAGTATGATGTCATTCTGTCTTTTTATCAGAATTCAGGAATCAATATCAATCCGAATAAAGTTATTTTAATTATTAGCATTTTGGCTTTAAGTGCAATTCTGTTTTTTGTTTTTAAGAAGAGACTTTCTAAAGTTCCGGTACTGGATAAAATTATTGGTTTTATTGATGGTATCATTCAGGGTTTAACCTCAATATTTAAATTAAAACAAAAAGTAAAATTTATTCTGTACACTTTAGGAATCTGGATATGTTATTATATGGCTGCTTATCTTGTTTGTTTTGCATTGCCGGAAACTTCAGATTTTACCATTGCGGATGGATTTTTCATTATCGTTGTCGGTACTTTGGGAATGATTGTTCCTGCAAGTGGCGGCATCGGAGCCTTTAATCTGGCAATGAAATACGGATTTATGGCATTGTTTCTTTCTATGGGAAAAAGTGCAGAGTTTGGCGGTGAAATGGGTTTAACGTATTCATTCATTTCACTTCCTTTACAAATCGTGATTATGCTGACAACAGGATTGCTTTCAATTCCAATGTTGGCTAAAGCAAGAAATAGACTTGCTGCAGAGACGGAAATAAAATCTGTTTAAAATTTAAATTCTAAATTAAAATATATTGCCTGATCTTTTTTTGATCGGGCTTTTTAATGTTTTTTTAAGTTGATAATTTGGAAATTTGACAAATCAAAACTATCTTAGGCATAAAGTTATAGAACATGGCAATCAACTTACAGAAAGGACAAAGAATAGATATCGGACTTACAAAAATGACCATCGGTCTTGGTTGGGATCCCAACGAAGGAACAGGTTATGATTTTGATCTTGATGCTTCAGCCATTATGATCGATGCTCAAAGAAAATTGGTAAGCGAAGAATATTTTGTCTTTTACAATAATCTGAATTCTCCTGATGGCGCATTAACGCATACCGGTGACGATCCGAGTGGGAAAAACAGTGATGGCGACGATGATGAGGCGATCATGATAGATCTTGAAAAAGTAGATCAGAGAGTTGAAGAAATTCTTTTTGTAGTAACGATTGAAGATTTTGAAAGAAGAAGACAAAATTTCGGACAGGTAAGAAATTCTTATATCAGAATTGTTGATCAGAATAACAATCAGGAAATTGCAAAATACGAACTTGACGAAGATTTCTCAATAGAAACAGGAATAGAATTCGGAAGATTATACAAGAAAAACGGAAGCTGGAAATTTGAAGCTTCAGGAATCGGTTATCGTGCAGATTTGGGTTTCTTTCTGGAAAAATATTATAAAGGAGAAATTATTAAATAAAATAAAAGCTGTTTCAATTATCTGAAACAGCTTTTTAATTTCTAATTTCCACCGGCTCTGCTGGATTCTTCAAACTTCACCTGTTTGGTGGCTCCTTTTATATCGTTGTTTCCGAATTTATAGGTTACAGATAGATAAATGTTTCTGGTAATCCCTTTATAGTAATATTCCACATTATAATTAGGATAATATTCTATACCTTTTGAACGATTGGTATTCAGTATATCATTTACATAAAGATTAATCATCAGATTTTTTTGCATCAGATTAAGTTTCACGCCAGAATACGCTGAGAAATTACCATAAAAATAAGTGTTTCCGCTTCTGTTTGGGATGTTGCTCCAAAATCCGAGCATAAACGTTACTGTTTTTTCTTTGTTGAGAAAGAAATTGTTGTCAAAATTAAAATTGGCTCCGTATCCTGCAGGTGCTGCAACAGCATTGGCATCATAAGATTTCGATTTTGCATAGAAACCATTCACAAAAATATTAGATTCCAGCCATTTCAGTTTGGTGTAATTGTAGGAAATATTAATTCCTGCCTGATCTTCATTGTAAAAATTCTTTACAATGCTGTATTTCTGAGAACCTTCAACGATCTGAATTCGGTCTGAATTGTCTTTGTTGTAATTGTAATAAGCTGTAATATTGAAATTGTTTTTTAGAACATATCCAAATTCAATATTATCCGAAAAAGATGGTAAAAGATAAGGATTTCCTGTACTGTATTCAAACTCTGAAATAATGTATTTAAACGGATTCAGATTTCCAAAATAAGGTCTGCTGATTCTTCGTGAATAATTAACTGAAAATGTATTGTTGTCATTGGCTTTATAACTTAAATAAGCGGTAGGAAAAAACTTTCCATATTGTATGTTTGTCGTGATATTATCATTAACGGAAATGCCTTCAAGATTGGTGTATTCATATCGTAAACCTGCTTTTGCATCCCATTTTTCGTTGATTTTGAAACTAGTTGAAACATAAGTTGCGTAGTTTTGTTCGTTATAGAAAAAATCGTTGCTTCGTACAGTATTTCTGATATTCTGACCGTTTTCAATATCAAAAAAATTGAAGTAAGAATCGTTTTTTATGGTGGTGTATTTTAATCCGGCTTCAGTTTTTATTTTTGCAAAATTCTTTTCAAGATCTGCCTGTCCGGAATAGATTCTGTATTTATTGATAGGGTTTACAAAAGACGAAGTAGTAACATCGGTGATTGTATTGTATAGGTTTTTCGCATTAGCATCATTAAGCATTACATTTGCCGAAAGACTCAGTTTGCTGCCCAAAGTGTCGAGTTTTATATCGTAAAATGCAGTCGCATTGTGTACTTTTCTGATATTTCTATTATCTGAATCCGAATAAAAATTCTGTTTAATCTGATTGGTCTGTCTTTGTGTATAATTCTGTGCCTTTTCTATCGGATTGCTGTAGGAATAATTGTAATTGATCCCAACAAGATTTTTTTCATTGATTTTGTATTCTCCTTTTATATTTCCGCCTTTGTATCTGTAATTGTTAGTGGTTTTACTGTCGGTATTCCAATAATCTGAATTTCCTTTTCCTGTAAGATAATTGTAGGTTTTTTGTTCCCAATAGTTATCACCAAGAGAAAGATTGGTGGTTATAGACAGTTTTTTACCCTGATAATTGAAACTTGCTCCGCTTCTGGTGGAAACTGCAGGTCTGTTCCAGTAATAACTTCCGGATGTCTGTAAAGATCCGTTCCAGCCGAGACTTGTATTCTTTTTTAAAACAATATTGATCAGTCCACTTTTTCCTTCCGCTTCGTATTTTGCCGGTGGAGTAGTGATGACTTCGATCTTGGCAATGTCGTCTGAACGTAAAGTTTTAAGATAATTAATCATTTCCTGACCGGATAAATTCAGCAATCTGTCATTCACCATAATGGCAACATTACTTTTTCCTGCGATAGAAATGGCATCATCGGTTGCACGCACCATCGGAGTTTTAGCCAGAGCTTCCACAGCATCTATCCCTTGTGAAGCCACAGAATTTTCTACATTAAAAACCAGACGATCAACTTTTCTTTCAAAGAGTTTTTTCTTTGCCGTTAATGTAACGCCTTCTATTTTCTGTTCGGCAGGCGATTTTTCTTCTTTTATCTCAATGTTTTTGAGGAGATTTCCTTTTACGGTAATGTTTTCTGTATTGGTCGTAATGCCGTCTTTTATGATTTGTAAAACGTAATTTCCATCTTCTTTTAGTGGAATTTTAAATTTTCCTTTTTCATCGGTAATGGCAGAATATTTTGAGTTTTCTTTGGTGACAAGAACTTCTGTATCAGTTGCAGGTTGATGGGATGTGTTGGTAATCGTTCCTTCAATACTTTGTGCAGATAAAAAAGCTGATGAGGCAACTGCAAAAAGCAGACAGATTTTTTTATTCATTTATATTATTTTACTAATAAGACAACAGTCATTAATAAAATATTACAACATAATGGGAAATATTTTTCAAATGTTTGATTTTAAGTGAGATTAATTTCTTTATAGAAGTAATCTTATTTTAATTGATGTGATTAAAAAAAGAGATTTTAATCAAACCGAATCAAACCTCATTTGAAATTTATCTGAAAGTTTCTGGGCTTGGCGTTCGGGCGGGATTTCTGAGGACAATAGCTTATACTATTAATAAAGCTCAATCGAAGAACTAACATTGAACATTGCAGTTTCGTCACAATATCGTAAAACTCTTGTTAGCTGTTGTCTTTTTCTATTTCTGAAGGATTTATTCCAAATTCTGCTTTGAAACTTCTTGAAAAATGTGAAAAATTTACAAAGCCAACATCGTCATAAATTTCATTGGGTTTTTTGCCTTGTTTTGATATTAAAAAATGGGCTAAATCTAATCGTTTTTTAATAAGCCATTTGTTAGGGGTTTGGTTGAAAATTTCCTGAAAGTCTCTTTTAAATTTTGAAATACTCCTGCCGGTAAGTTTTGCAAATTGCGCCAACGGAATATTGTGCATATAATTTTTGTTCATATACGCTTCCAACTCAATTTTAAAATCGTCTTCAAAATTGAAAAGCAAATTTTGAATTGTGGTATACCGAAGCAAAAGTTCAATAATCTCAAAGGTTTTAATAGTCGCTAAATTATTGGTGAGTGCCTCTTGATTTTCAAAATAAGGAAGCATAGAATCGAAAAACCCTTTTAAAAATGGGTCGGGTTGAAATATAAAATTAGGCTTTCCTAAATAATTTCCTTTTGGTAAAATATGGTGTTCTTTTGAATAATTATACAACGTTTCTTTGGGTAAAAAAATGCTGATACTCATAAAGGGCTTATTGTCTTGAGGGATTTTTTGGGTTTTTACTAATTGATTTTTTGATACAAAACCAATATCACCTTTGTTATACTGAAAGATTTCTATTCCGTCGTTAATTATCATTTTTCCATTTAAAATACAGACCAAAGCGTGGTCTTGAACAAAAGGTTCAAAATTTTTTTTCTCTTGCGATGTGCAAGAAAATAAAATATTAATTCTGGTTCTATCTTCAATCATTATTTCAGAATTATGATTTTAATTGTTCATAATAAATTGTCGCTCTATAAATTGTCGCTCTTTCTTTTGAAAAATAATCGATTACGGCAAAAGCCATTCCGAATAAGATTAACGAAATGGCGATTGCTTTTAAATTTACATTTTGTGTAAAGTAAAGCAAGGCAATGGCTATGAGAAAACAAGCCAAACTAATAGCGATGGACATTGGATATAAATATTGAAAATCATCTACCCGTTTAATTTCGGCATTTAAAAATTCTTTTGGGTTTTGCTCATGTTTTTTCGCAACTTCTTGCTTTTGTTTTACGTTGGAACGAATCATATTTGCACCTGTTATAGAAAAAAATATACCTATAATCAACATTGGAATCAGCAATGCTTTTGCAGTTGGCGTATTCCCTAAAAAGTAAAATAGTGAAGCCGTTAAGATTAAAAATATTCCAAATGCGAGGATAAATTTTCCCTCAAATATTTCTCCGTTATACCAATTTATCGTGTTTTGCATTATATATCCATTTTTATTATTTTTTTTAAATAGAAACGGCTGTCTCTTTTCAGACAGCCAATTTAGGACTTTATTTATTTTGATTATTTTGCATTATAACCGCCGTCAATACTCAATACAGTTCCTGTCATAAAAGGATTTTCGTCTGAAGCCAAAAAGAAAATTCCTTTTGCAATATCTTCCACTTCCCCTAAACGTTTCATCGGGTGCAATGCTTCAATTCCCGAAACATCATAAGTTCCCGAAGCAATTGCATTTTTCAAAATATCGGTTTTAATTGCTCCCGGTGCAACTGCATTTATACGAATATTTTTGGTAGCATAATCCAATGCTCCTCCCTTGGTTAAACCAACAACGGCGTGTTTAGAAGCGTTGTATTGAGCCGTGCTTACTAATCCGTTCAAACCTGCTATGGAAGCAAGGTTTACGATAGTTCCGCCACCTGTTTTCAACATTGCATTAATGGCGTGTTTCATTCCGTAATAAACCCCCATTACATTAGTTTCCAGCATTTGTTTCAGTTCGTCCGATTCTGTATCAGCCAATAAAGCATTTCCTAAAGAAACTCCTGAATTATTTACGATAGAATCTAATTTTCCAAATTTTTCTACCGTTTTATCGATTACATTTTTAACTTGTTCTTCCTGCGTTACGTCTAAAGGAAAGAAAGTTACCTCTGTACCTTCTTTTTTAAATTCTTCCAAAACTTCCGTTTTTTTGTTCGCATTTCTACTTGTAATAACAACATTGTATCCATTTTTTGCAAAATACAAAGCTGTTGCTTTGCCAATACCTGTTGTTCCACCTGTGATGATAACTGTCTTTGTCATTTTATTCTATTTTAAAATTATTTAACAAAATTAAAACAGCTTCAATGATATTGTTTTTCTGTAAAGTTCAAATTGTTTTTCTGTGAGGTTTGGAACAGTGTTTCGGTAAAATTACAACCAAAGTTTTGGGTATTGCCGAAGGCGGGGATTTTAAGCACATAAGTTCAATCGAAGAAATACCGTTGAACTTTGCAGTTTCGCCCCACTATTGCAAAGCCCTTGTTAGCTGCAGCCCTTTTTTAGATTTAGTGATATAAAAATTTGCCAAGTCAAGACCATGATTATATGTGGTATTATTGTAACAAAATAGGAAAATTCATAAAGCATTTTGTCGTACGCAAAATTGTAATAAGAAAAATCAATCAAAGGATACAAGAAAAAGAGTAGACTTAAATAGATTGAATTTTTTTTTAAGTCAGTTTTGCTGTTAAATGTTTTGTTATAATTTAAAATTGTTAAAAAGCCACCTAACAAAAAGGCACAAAATATTGACACCCAATATGTGAATTGATCTTCTGAACTCCTTAAAAAAAAGAATTTTGTAAAGAATGATATTATCAAAAATCCTAAAAACCATTCCGATATTATATACCAAATTTGTTTTCTTTCAAATATTTTGGATTTGTAGGAAGTAATAATTGCAAAATTTAAACACGATAATGATAAAAAAAGATTCGATATAATTATACAAATTTTTGGTGAAAAAAAATCTTGTTTGTAAATGCAGTAGAACAAAACAAAATTGAAAGCAATTAAGTACAAAATTTTTATTGTTTTACAATTGTTCATTTAATGCAGAATTTTCAAATAGGGTCGCAGCTAACGTTTTGGGGCTTTGCGTTCGGGCGGGAAATCGAAGCACAAAAGTTCAAGAGAAATACTTCTGTTGAATCTTACACAAATGTTCAATCGAAGAACTTCAGCCCCGCTTTTGGCAAACCCTTGTTATGTGTAGTATTTTAATTCGGATTGAACTGAATATTAAAATTCTTTAAATAATCCTCTATTGGTTCCAATCCCATTTCTTTTCTTCTTTCGTTCACAGTTTCGGGATTCTCTAATTTATACAATTTACCATTTTTTATTTGTGAACCATATATTTGAGGCTTTCCTTCGTCCATTAACATCCTATCTTTCATCAATGCATATTGCTGTTTAGATAAATCTCCATTTTTTACCGCTTTCTCTATTTGTGGAAAGTATTTTTTTCTGATTTCTTTATCACTATGTTGCAGTACTAACCAGACCGCATCCATTTGTTTTTGATCCACCTCCTTTAATGTTGGCATACCACACTTTTCAATAATGCTAATCACTAACTCTTGATTCCTATGATCTTCTTTAGCGAGTTTGATGAAGTCATTTGATCTTCTTATCCTTTGGTCACTTACTAAAACTTCGCTCAAGATTTGAACTTTTTTGCTGCAATCTACTTCAATAATATCTACTGAACCTACATAGACAAATTTATCTCTATTCATATAAAGGAATATTGATATGATTAAAAAAAGAGCGGTTAATATGCTAAATAATACTTTTTTTATTTTCATTTCTATTTTGTTTAAATTACACATAACGTTTTGGAGCTTTGCGTTTGGGCGGGAAATCGAAGCACAAATGTTGGTTTGATTAAAAAAGCTCAATTGAAAAACTATAGTAGAATTTTGCACTTCAGCCGCCTGACATAAAACCCTTGTTAGTGGCAGTTTTTTAATTTCTGTCAAATGTTTTCGGAATTATATTTTTATCGTTTTCGCCACTAAATGTCCAAGAAATAATGTACCAACGGTGATTTTCAAAAATCAATTGAATGCTGTTTATTCCTCTTCTTTCAACTTTTCCGTCTTTTTCTAATCTTGTTTCGTAAGTACTCCAAACGTGTGCAATATTACTGAAAACTCTAACCTCTCTGTTAACTTCATTCTCGTAAAAGGCTGTCCCAAAAACCATTTCATCAGTTTGTTTATGGAATTCCTGCAACTTCATAGTTGCTTGTTTTTTCTGTTCTCTGTCAAAGTATGAATACACTGCTTTTGGGTGATGTAAATAATTGTCTCTTTCCCATTGCCGTTTTGCACCCTTTTCTCCTGAAACAACCTCATAACTTGCTTTTATAAGTGCGTCAATGGTTTTTACGTCATTCTCATAACTCTTGTTTTGAGCATTTAATTTGTTTGTTGTCATAGTTGCGATAATTGTTAAGCAAAATAATAATTGTCTCATAATCTTATTTTTTTTTAACAAAGCAACTCACATAATTTCTATTATAAAAATGAATTATTTACTCATCGGTTATTTTTATTTAGATTGTCTAATTTCATATTTAGAGCACTAATTTGTCAATGCAACTTATTAAACAATCTTTGTAACTTTTTGCAACGGTAATTTTATGTTCTTCAATTATCAAATGATTGTCTTCAATATGATGTACATTTTTCAGGTTTATGATGTACGAATTGTGAAGCCTCATAAATTCATCGGGCAATTTGTCAATAAGGTCTTTCAAAGTTTTGTAGTAGACATACTTTTTATTATTTTTCATAAATATTTCAACGTAATTTCCCAATCCTTTTATAAATAGAATATCGTCAAAATTTAACTTGATTAATTTTTTGTCAGTTTTTATAAAAGTGAAATTTTGTTGTTTTGTCATTTTACGGTCGGTTCTTTAAAATTGTCACTAGTTTTCTAATTTACGCATTGCGTCAATCCAAAATAGCTTTCTGACAACACAGATTAAAAAAAGAAAAATCCAAAGTCCCCTTGATATTTAAATCTGAGGAACTTTGAATTTAATATATTTTATCCAAACGCTCTCTTCAGCAAACTCTCCACTTTTGGCTCGGTTCCTCTGAAGCTTTTGTACAATTCCATCGGATCTTTTGTTCCACCGGAAGAAAGTAAAACTTTAAACTTCGCTGCGGTTTCAGGATCGAAAATTCCGTTTTCTTTAAAATACTGAAATGCATCGGCATCCAAAACTTCCGCCCATTTGTAAGAATAATATCCTGCAGAATATCCTCCCTGAAAAATATGAGAAAAACTAGGACTCATCGCCGTTTCAGGATTTGAAGGATACAATTGTGTTGCTTTTGTATAATCATCTTCAAACTCTTTTACACTTTTATTTTCCAATTCTCCAACTTTTGTATGGTAATTCATATCCAGAATTCCGAAACCAAGCTGTCTCAGCGTTTGATAACCTTCCATGAAGTTTTTAGACTGTGCAATTTTCTCAATTTTTTCGTCAGGTAAAACTTCGCCTGTTTTATAATGTTTTGCGAAAGTTTTCAAAAATTCAGGTTCGTAGCAAAAATTTTCAAGGAATTGCGATGGTAATTCTACAAAATCCCATTTCACAGAAGTTCCAGACAAATTTGGATAATGTGTGTTTGCCAACATTCCGTGAAGCGCATGACCAAATTCATGGAACAAAGTGGTCACTTCCTGAAACGTCAGTAAACTCGGTGTATCTTTCGTCGGTTTGCTGAAATTACAAACAATCGAAATGTGCGGACGGGAATTTTCTCCGTCTTTTTGATATTGATTTTTATAGCTCGTCATCCATGCTCCGGCTCTTTTGCCTTTTCTTGGGAAATAATCAACGTAAAGAAGAGCTTTATAATTGGTTGATGGTTCTTGGTTGTCAGTCTGAGCAGAGTCGAAGACTTCTTTTACCTCATAGATCTTTACATCTTCATGATATTTCGGGATGTCGTTTCTTTCCTCGAAAGTCAAACCGAAAAGTTGCTTTGATAATCCAAAAACAGCTTCCTGAACCTGCGCCAAAGGAAAATATGGTTTCAGTTCTTCATCATTGAGATCATATTTGGCTTTACGAAGTTTTTCAGCATAAAAAGCATGATCGTAACCCTGCATTTCATCAATTCCGTCTGCTTTTGCTAAAGCTTTCAGTTCTTCAATTTCTTTTTCTGCGTAAGGTTTTGCTTTCGTTAAAAGTTCGTTCAGAAAATCAATAACTTTTGTCGGAGACTTTGCCATTCTTTCTTCCAGAACGTAATCTGCATAGTTCGCGTAACCTAAAAGTTCTGCTTTTTGCTGCTTTAAATTCAGCAATTCTTTGATGAGGTTTTGATTGTCAAATTCGCCTCCATCGAAAGATTTTTTACCGTTTGCCAAAGCCAGTTCTTTTCTTAGATCACGATTTTCAGCATACGTCATAAAAGGAATATAGCTTGGATATTGTAAAGTGACAACCCAACCTTCCAGATTTCTCTCTTTTGCTTCTTCTGCATATTGATCGATAATTGCTTCGGGAATTCCGGCAAGATCTTCTTTATTGGTAACGTGCTTGAAATAAGCATTGGTAGAAGCCAAAACATTCTGTCCGAATTGTAAAGATTTCAAAGATAAATCCTTACTGATTTTCTTTAGTTTTTCTTTGTCTTCTTCGTTTAAAAGAGCGCCGCTTCTTACAAAACCTTTATAAGTTTCATTCAAAAGCATTTCTTGTTCTTCATTCAGATGGTACTTTTCTTTTTGATCGTAAACTTTTTTAATTCTGTTGAATAAAGCTTCGTTCTGAGATATTTTTGAAGAATATTCAGTTAAAATTGGCGAGACTTCCTGTGCGATTTGTTGTAATTCGTCACTGGTTTCCGCAGAATTTAAATTAAAGAAAATATTGGAAGCTCTGTCCAGTTGATCTCCGGAAAAAGCTAAAGCTTCAATGGTGTTTTCAAAAGTAGGCTCTTCTTTATTATTGATGATTGCATCTATTTCTTTTTCAGATTTCTGAATTAATTCTTTAAAAGCAGGAAGATAATCTTCGTTTTTAATCTGATCAAATGGAGCTGATTGATATGGTGTGGTAAAATTTTCGGTTAAAATATTCATTTCTGTATTTGTAATTTTAATTAATTTAATGATTATCAAGGCTCAAAAATGATTCCTCAACATCAAGTTGTGACAAAAATACTTATTTGTTAATTTTTCTTGTCATAAGAAAAGATTAAATTTCTTCTTAAAGTGTAATTTTGATTCAGATTGAATAAACTCAAATGGTATCTCAAAATAAAAATACAGTCCATAAATACATAGTTTCTTTTCAGGAAACCAAAATTTTGTGATGTTTTTGAATTGAAAAATGAATTTATAGAAAAGCTGGTTTTTTACTTAATACTAAGAAAATAAAAATTAAATACTTAAAAACATGAAAACAATTTTAAAATCTCTCGGAATCATTCTTCTCCTTTTGATAGGATATGCAATCGTCGCAATGTTGGCATTCGGAAAAACATATCATTATGAAAAATCAATGGTAATGAATGCTCCTAAAGAAAAAGTGTGGCAGCATATCAATTCAATGAAAGCATTTAATGAGTGGAATCCGTGGATGAAACTGGATCCGAATATGAAAATTGTATATTCTGGAAATCAAGGTGAAGTTGGCGATCAATATTGTTGGGACAGCAAAAACGATGATGCAGGAGCAGGCTGTCAGGAAATTAAGGAGCTTGTTTTAAATAAAAAACAAAAAACAGAAATGCTTTTCAAAAGACCTTTTGCGGGACAGGCAACATCAGAAATTATTTTGATTCCTGAAGGAAATTCTACAAAAGTAATCTGGAGTATGGATACTGAACAGGAAACCTGGATGAAAATAATGAGACCTATAATGGATTACCAAATGGGAAAATCTTATGAGGAAGGTTTGAATAATTTACAATCTTTAATTGAAAAATAATAATAAAGCCTTGAAGGTTGGAAAGGCTTTATTATTTAAATAAGTATCCGTTTTTGATCATACTGCTAAAATCAGCAGTAATTTTGTTATTTCGTAGAAATCTAAACTGATTAATTATCAATGTGTTGAGGTTCCCTCGGAATGACAAAGACATCACTTAAACTAAGTTATTATGAATACTCATTTTATTCAACATGAATATCTATTTTGGATCATAATGTTAGAATCAATAGGGATTTTTAAACATATTGTATTTTTTAATATTTTCAAGAATATGGAATTTGTTTAAAAAATATTATCTTTATGTAAAGATTACGATACATGGAGAAGACAGTATTTGAGAAAAATAACATAAGAAATTATGTGAAAACCGTGATTTCGGAAAAAATAGAAAAACTTAAAAACTTTATAGAATTTACTTTAGAAGCAAGCAGAGATATAAAAAAAACTCCGAAATATGACAGTATGCGGGAAGAAATGCAGGAAGAAATCTACCAGATGCAGAAACAACTCGCTGCGTTGAATGATTTGAGAACCAATATGGCAAGAGTCCTTCCTGCTGCTACCGACAGAATACAGCTTGGCTCGTTGGTGATTACTAATAAGGCTAGGTTTTATATTTCGGTTTCCTTAGGAGAGTTCTTCTTTGAAGGAGATCGTTTCTATGCAATCTCTTCAGAAAGTCCGATGGCAAAAAAAATGATGGGAATGCAATCGGGGAATGCTTTTACTCTGAATAATATTCATCAGGAAATTGTAGAGGTTCTCTGATTTTGATTCTGCCTTCCATCTTTTTCGTAATTTTGCGCTCATGAATAAAGCAGAAGTTTTAAAAAAAATCATAGAGCAAAGAAGAAGTATATTTCCCAAAGATTATTCGGATACAGAAATTTCACAGGAAATTCTTGACGAAATTTTACATTCGGCAACTTTAGCTCCCAATCATAAACGTACAAAACCTTGGCGTTTCAAAACTTTCAGAGGAGAAGAAAAAGCAAAATTGGCTTTAGAAATGCAGTCGATTTACAAATCTACCCAAGCCGAAACACTTTTTTTAGAAAAAAAATACAACGATATTAGTTTTAAAATCAATAAAGCAGATACTGTAGTTTCCATTGTTGTCAATTTCAGCGGAATGGTTCCTGAGTGGGAAGAAATCGCAGCAGTTTCCATGGCGGTTCAGAATATGTATCTTACCTGTACTGCAAATAATATAGGTTGTTACTGGAGTTCTCCGAAAATTGTAGACCATCTGAAAGAATCTTTAACCATTGAAGAAAACCAGAAGTGTTTAGGGTTTCTGTATATGGGTGTGATTTAATTTTATTTGATAATGAAAATCTTATAATGAGATTTATGGTAAGGATATGATCGGTAATTTTCCCCGATATAACGGTCTATAATATTAAGCTTCATATCTTCACTGCTTTTGTTCGGCTCTGTAGATTTTTCGTCACTTGTAATGATAAACTTAGGTTTACTCTTAGCAAGTTCGTCAACTATTGTCTGCTGTCCTTTTTTAGTATTGGCAATTCCAGGATGCAGTTCACTGTATTTAGTTGCAATTTTTCCGTGAGAAAAATAGTATAAAATCAGATGATTAATCAAAAACTGATCATGGTTGTCAACACCAATATAAAGGTAATCTTGCTTTTTTACATTGTTCTGAATAAACAGAATAATATCAGTTAAATCTTTATCACTTTTTAAATAAGGCATTGTAAAAAGATTTACTGTGTTGAAATCCAGTGTATTATGGCTATATATTTTTTTAATGGAAACAAAAACAAGGATTACAGCTGTTGTATATTTTATACATTCTGGTAGAGTAAAACGAGAATTTTTAAAGAATAAACTGATATAGTAAGTACCTATAATGCATGCAAAAAATAATACAGGCAAAGAATGTATGGTATCAGCTCTGTTAAATAGCTGATTTAAAAATAAAAATCCACTAAAAATTACGACCAGCAATTTGTAATTTGGCTTTTGCTTTTCGAATCCCGCTATCTTTCTATATTCAACAAATAAGGCAAATACGAATAATAAAGGATATAAGTAATAAGTTGATTTTATTGGAATTACCCTGTATTGTTTAATCAGAGAGCCGGGTTCAGCGATGAGAGTCTGAAAATATAAACTGATTTCCTGAGAAGTAAACATTACACAATATGTACAAGCCGCTAATAATAAGCTAACTCCAGTGAATAATAAAATTTTTCGGAATAATTCTCTATCAAAAAATATGGATACAGCAAGAATTAGAATATAAGAAATAAAGGAATATACGAAAAAATCTATTCTAAATAGTGCCGTAACCTGAAGAGCTAAAAAAGACAAAAACAGGATGTACGATTTTCTTTTATCTAGATAGGTGAAAAATAATAAGTATGATATACTGATGCAGATTAATGCGGTATAAATAGGAGGAAAAAAAAGAAAATCAGATTTAGAATTAAGATAATAGCAAAATATAAGAGAAGAAAAAGCAGCTGTTTTCGAAGATTTAATAAGGTTTCTGACAATAAAATAGAAGCAACTTCCAAATGATATTCCAATTAAAAATTCCAGACATCTTACCGAAATCAGATTTTCGCCAAAAATTTTCATCCAGGATTCGAAAATCCAATATTGACCTTTCGGATAAATAGTCCAAAAATCTTTTAGATACGTTTCTCCCTGAAGCAATCTTTTTGCATTAACCAAAACAATTCCTTCATCATAAACGTTTAATGGGGAACAAAAAACCTGAAGAAAGAAAAGAAAAGAGATGAAAAAATAAAGATAGTTTTTACAGATTTTCATTCCGAAGACTTTAGTCACAAATATATAAACAGTTTCAAGAATTGAAAATTATTAAGTGGAATATTTAAAAAAAATATTATCTTTGCACACTTAAATATTTAACTGGGACGAGTTCCCTTAAAATTCAAACATTATGTCAGTAAAAATTAGATTACAAAGACACGGATCAAAAGGGAGACCTTTTTTCCACATCGTAGTTGCAGATGCAAGAGCGAGAAGAGATGGTAAATTCATCGAAAAATTAGGTACTTACAACCCGATTACTAACCCTGCTACAATCGATTTAAACGTTGATTCTGCTGTAAAGTGGTTAAACAACGGTGCGCAGCCAACTGATACTGCAAGAGCTATTCTTTCTTACAAAGGTGTGCTTTACAAAAAACACCTACAAGGTGGTGTTGCTAAAGGTGCTTTTGATGAAGCTGAAGCTGAAAAGAGATTTGCTGCTTGGTTAGAATCTAAAGAACAAAAAGTACAAGGTAAAGTAGAAGGTTTATCTAAAGCTCAGTCTGATGCTAAGAAAGCTGCTTTCGATGCTGAAACTAAAGTAAACGAAGCTAGAATTGCTGCTGCTGCACAAGCTGAAGCTGATGCTAAAGCTGCTGAAGAAGCTGCAAATGCACCTGCTGAAGAAGTTGTTGCTGATGCTACAGAAGGAGAAGCTCCTGCTGCTGAAACTGAAGAAAACACTGAAGCTTAAAAACAAACCGGTATGCGTAAAGAAGATTGCTATTTTTTAGGAAAAATCACACGCAGACACGGACTTGCGGGAAATGTAATCCTTAAACTGGATACAGACCAACCCGAGCTTTACAATAAATTGGAATCAATATTCGTTGAAATCAACGGATTATTGGTTCCTTTTTTTATTGAAAAATCATCTTGGAGCAAACTCGATGCTCTTAATATTGCTTTCAAAAACTCATCGGAAGCTTTAGTAGATCAGTCTTTAAATAAAGATGTGTATCTTCCGCTCTCTACTTTGCCAAAGTTAACAGGAAAACAATTTTATTATCATGAGGTAATCGGTTTTGAGATTATGGATCAGGATAATAAAGATTGTGGAGTGATACGATCTATAAATGATCAAACTGCACAAAATTATTTTGTGACCAATCTTTACGGTAAAGAAGTGGTAATTCCGCTTATTAAAGATTGGATTATCGAGGTAAATCGTGAAGAAAGATTTATAAAAATAGAACTTCCTGAAGGTTTGATCGATGTTTTTTTAGTTCCTTCTAAAAAAGACGAATAATTTTTCAGATTATTCTTTAAATATTTTACTAAGTTTTTCAACGCTTTAATTTTTCCTGCAAATCATCTATTTGCTGATACATCTTATTGAAAAACATTTTTCTTTCCCTATTTCCAGAAGTATTCAGTGACTTTGAATTTTTTATTTCGTGTTCAAAATAGATCAAAGTATCATTGCATGTATTTTCATCATTCGTCATCATGTAGCCAAACATATTGAATGGAATGAAAAACGAAGATTGATATTCATTTTTAAATAGAATATTGTTGCTTAAAATTACCAGATCATTTACATAAAATTCAAAATCTGGATTGTGCTGAATTTTATGTTCGATATTTCTCAAAACAACTCGTACTTCTTCCAGGATAAGAACAATATCTGTGAATTGTAGAAGTCCCATTTCAGAATAAAAATTAACCTGCATCAGAATACTGATAATGGTAGTGTCGTTCCAGACTTCTGTTACTTTCTGGCTTTCGTATAAATTTTTTAGCATTTCGTTTTTTGGCGAATGATACGGAAGATCAAAATCTTCAAAAGAGCAGAGATATTTATCTTCATTCAGCAAATTCATCCACACATAAAATTTAAATCGGGACAAAATAGTATCTGAAATAGTATAGAAAAACGGAATGTCTTTCGCAGAATAATATACTTTGGATTGATTGATGCTCTGGAAAACGTTTAAAATCTTCAACGAACTTTCAAAGAAATACAGTAGATCTTCCTGCGTTTTTACGGGCTGTGTTCTTTTTACTACCAATTGATTTTCGGCTCCCAGAAATTGATCTATCGAAATCTGATAATATTTTGCGAGTTCTATAGCCTCCTCAAAACTGAATTTTGCCTTCATCGAAGTTCTTCTGTGTGCAGCATCATAACTTATATTCAGAATATTGGCAATTTCGTCATTCAAAGATTTATTACCGATTTTCTTTCTGATTTGTTTGAGTAAAACTTCCTGATTCATATCTTTTGCGATTTTCACAAATGTAGAGATTTATTTTAATTTTTTATCGCATTCATAAAAACAGTTTTCAAAAGTAGCTTTGATTTATAATTTAAAATCAAATACTATGAATACAAATCTTTTATCAATCATTGGTTTGGTAAATAAAAGTAAAAACCTAAAAGGAATTCAGATTGGTTTGCGGAATATCAATGAAAAAAGAAAATTTCCTTTAATCAGCTGGAATTTTAAATCAAAAAAACTGAAATCATGAAAATAATACCTTATCTATTAATAGCAATTCGTTTTGTTTTTGCTCCAATTATTTTCTTTTTAGCTTTTACAAAAGCAGAAGAATCAAGATTTATAATTTTAAGTTTAATGTTCATCGGATTGCTCACCGATATTTTCGACGGAATCATTGCCCGAAAAGCCGGAGTTTCTTCCGAAAAATTAAGAAGATTAGATAGTCAGGTCGATCTTGTGTTTTGGCTATCTTTAGGTTTTGCAGCTTATTTTATCAATCATGAAATCATAAAGCAACATTGGTTAAGCATTTTAATAGTTTTCATCATGGAAGCTTTATGCTATATCATAAGTTTCATAAAATTTAAAAAAGAAACCTGTACACATGCATTTCTATCAAAAATGTGGGGTTTGAGTTTACCGATTGCTTTTACTTATTTAATAGGTTTTCAACAAGCAGGATGGGCATTTTATCTAACAATCATTTTAGGGTTTATTTCTCATCTTGATGTTATTCTTATTATTTTAATTCTTCCGAAATGGCAATACGATGTTCCGAGTTTTTATCACGCATGGAAAATCAGGAAAGGAATTGAACGTAAAAAATCGATTTTTTTCAATTAATTTTGCCGGGTCGTATATTTTTTTAATTAAATAATTGATATTCTTTTTAAAATGACGGTGTAAACTTTCAATTGCGCCGTTTTTTTGTAACTTTGCCAACATTAATTTTTAGACAAAAATTTATCAATCAACAAATGAAAAAGCAGACGATTAAAGAAGTCCTACAGGATTACAAAAAAGTATTACATCATGACATTACAGTTTACGGTTGGGTAAGAACTTTCCGTGCAAACCGCTTCATTGCGCTTAATGATGGTTCTACAATTAATAATTTGCAAATAGTTGTTGATTTCGAAAATTTCGATGCAGAAATTATCAGTAAAATAAGTACAGCTTCTTCACTTAAAGTGATTGGTGAAGTAGTAGAAAGCCAGGGTGCAGGACAAGCGGTTGAAATTATCGCCAAAAAAATCATCATTTTGGGTGATAACTTTACAGAAGAGCGCGATAAAACAATTCTTCAGCCTAAAAAACATTCGTTGGAAGTTTTAAGAGATCAGGCACATTTAAGATTCAGAACCAATTTGTTTGGTGCGGTTTTCAGAGTACGTCATGCAGTGAGTTTTGCAATTCATTCGTTTTTTAACCAAAATCAATTCTTTTACATCAACACTCCGATTGTTACAGGAGCAGATGCAGAAGGAGCAGGTGAAATGTTTGGGGTGACTAACTTTGATTTAAATAACATTCCGAGAGACGAACAAGGAGACATCGATTTTGAACAGGATTTCTTCGGTAAAAAAACCAACTTAACGGTTTCAGGACAGCTTGAAGGCGAAACTGCAGCAATGGGATTGGGAAGAATTTATACTTTTGGACCAACATTTCGTGCAGAAAACTCAAATACAACTCGTCACTTAGCCGAATTTTGGATGATAGAGCCTGAAGTTGCTTTCAACAATCTTGAAGACAACATAGATTTGGCAGAAGATTTCCTGAAATATGTGATTAAATATGTTTTAGACAATTGTAAGGATGATCTTGAATTCCTTGATAAGCGTTTTGCAGAAGAACAAACATCGAAGCCTGAAAAAGAAAGAGCGAAAGAAGGATTAATAGAAAAACTTGAAAATGTAATTGCAAAACGTTTCAAAAGAGTTTCTTACACCGAAGCAATTGAGATTTTATTAAATTCAAAAGAGAATAAAAAAGGAAAATTTGCATACCCTATCGAAGAGTGGGGTGCAGATCTTCAGTCTGAACACGAAAGATTCTTGGTAGAGAAACATTTTGAATGTCCTGTTGTTCTTTTCGATTATCCAAAAGAAATTAAAGCATTCTACATGAAGTTGAACGACGATAATAAAACGGTTGCTGCAATGGATGTTTTGTTCCCTGGAATTGGTGAAATCATTGGCGGATCCGAAAGAGAAGCACGATTGGATGTTCTGAAAACGAAAATGGCAGAAATGCACGTAGATGAGCACGAATTGTGGTGGTATTTAGATACTCGTAAATTCGGTTCGGTTCCACACGCGGGATTTGGTTTAGGATTAGAACGTTTGGTACTTTTCGTAACTGGAATGACAAATATTCGTGATGTGATTCCTTTCCCAAGAACTCCGAAAAACGCAGAATTTTAATTAACATCATACATTATATAGTACCTCTGAAATTTTCAGAGGTACTTTTTTTAAATATGAATGTGTTTTGTGAAGGTTATTCTAATCACATTAAATTTCTTGCTCAAATACCAAAGCACTCGGCTCTCGAACGCTGTTTATAAAATAAGGAGCTTGTGCCAGCTTTCACTACTCGCTTTTTTGCGCCTTCGCTTATTCTTTCCTGCAAAAAGAGCTCAAACACGTCGTTCAATCTGGGCTAAGGGAGCGGTTGTAGATCATTATTCGTCAAAAAAGAAATATTTTTTCCATTTGTTTAGCTTCAGCCTAAATGTATTTTTACAATCCATCCTTTTATCATGACCATTACTGCTCATTCGAAAATTTGAATTTTCTCCTCTCCTCCAAATAACCAGTATGTTCTCAAAGAAAGTAAAGCTCCAGAGGATCGAAATGTTTGTAGAAAAGTTTTTTTAAACACAGCAGAGCTCCCTAAGAGCGACATCTTTTATTAATAGATTGATATCAATAATCTGTTGGCTTAATCTTTGTAAACAATATAATTGTTGTTGCTGTTTTTACCCATGAATATGATGTTAACAGTATTTTCGAGATATAAAATTTGGTATTTTGTTTACTGAATTTTCCAATGATACCCGTATAAACTACTTCTTTGCCTAGTATCAAAATAATATGAACATTGTGGATAACTCCATGATGATATTCAACGGGTATTAAACCAACGGTTTACTTTAATACTTTTCCACAATCAAAATAATTGATTGTTAATTATTTGTTTTGTATAGGTACTTGCCCTATCTTTGCCCCACTGAAAAACGAGAGTGCTTCGGTAGCGCAGAAGAGCCTTTAGATAGGTAAGAAACAAGAAACTCTGATAGAAATAAGCATTTAGACATCTCTTAAATTTTAACTAAATAAAATTTGGGGATTCGGAAAAAGTTTTTATCTTTGCAGTCCCGATACGGGG
>JAEAMF010000199.1_pt1 | contig 100115 bp, 80 predicted proteins | sample 8958721 | NCBI WGS metagenome assembly JAEAMF01 (sample SAMN16933255, study PRJNA681124) | bioreactor sludge metagenome | isolation source: anaerobic bioreactor treating anionic surfactant - SDBS | place: India: Bengaluru | collected 2019-02-28
GACAAAGAAATTGATTGTGTATTGATGAGATGAACCACTATTATATGTAGGAGGGATGCTGGATTAGATATTTTGCCCAAGAAGTTTTACTGCCAACTCTGTCAGAGTTCTTGGCTCCACTCTGGCACCTGAAAAATCGTCAAGGTGCGCAAAAAAGGAAGCACAACACCTGTATTTTAACGAATAATAATCGAATGATCCAGATCAGTTTAATACCATAATCGTTAAAATTCTGACACTTAGATATGATTTAGATATGTTAGGATACGATCTGATATTCCCGTCCGCACCGCATCTTTTCAATTAAACCCTTGATCATCAAGGGTTTTTTTATAGGGGTGCGCAAAAAGGTGCGCAACAAATGGGTATTTGCTCGGTGATGGGCGGAATTTTTTAATTACGGTGGTTTTCCCGACACATAGTTTTCTCAAACTGACCATGTAAGTCTATCTCATCTCACTTTTCTTAATATTCCAGGGTAGAGAAGTGCCTGTTTCACATCAGAATTTTAAGAATGGATGGCATTTTGGTCAACTCGATATAACGGTTTTTTATTTTAATCCTCCAAATTTAACCTCAGTCTGAGTCAAATCTAGCTTAACTCACTATCCTGATTTTAGGGGAAATATAGTCTGAAGTGTTCACAGTAATGATAATCGGAATCCAATGCCATGAACGTTCTTAAGTTCGATTGACGTGTCTTTCGATAGGTACTTCCGTAACCTGCTGATAAATACATCCAGCGTCCGGCTCAGGTAAAGCGTATCATCACCCCAGACCGCAGTAAGAATTTCCTCCCGCCTGACGATCCTGTTGGCATGCTCGATAAAAAAACGCAGGAGTTCCGACTCCTTATAGGTAAGTACCTGCTTCTCTCCTTTCCACTCAATGAGCATACGATCTGGGAAAAACCGATAACCTGCAAGCTGGATCACTTCTTTTGCTTGATAGTCAATCCCATGAATTCTGTTCCTCTTCATGAAGATTTCGATTTTAAGAATCAATTCCTCTATGCTAAAAGGCTTGACGATATAATCATCACCTCCAATGCTAAGACCTTTGATACGGTCTTCTTTCAATGATAACGCTGTTAGAAACAATATAGGTATATGCTTGTTTTGTTCCCTGATTTTGACGGCCAGAGTAAATCCATCCATTTTTGGAAGCATCACATCGATAATACAAATATCAAACGATTTTGATTTAAAGAAATCCAGTGCCTGTTCCGCGTCTGTTGCGTGGACGATTCTGTATCCCTTTTGTTCAAGGCTGTCACGTGTGACAAAACCCAGTGCCACATCATCCTCAACGTATAAAACGTGTGGTCTGTCCATATACTTATGTTCTTTTGATCTGAATAATGAAGCCAGAGCCCACAGATAATTTGCTCTCTACCCATATCTTCCATTTGTGGGCACTGACAAGATTCTTTACATAATATAATCCGAGCCCATAGCCTTTAATGTTGAAAGGCTCCGGCGATGGGATTCTGTAGAACTTCTGAAAGATCTTACCCAGGTATTTGGGTTCAATGCCAGGTCCGTTATCTTCAACAACCACCCGGACAATCTCCGGTGAGGCCTCAACCGATAGCTTAATTTGATTTCCACCGTATTTTATCGCATTTTCAATAAGATTGAACAGAATATTAGAAAAATGCAGTTTATCGGCCATTACATATACCGGCTCCTGCTCGGGCTCTACTGTAAAGGATAAAGTCTGATCGATATAGTGAATTTTTATGTTGTTTACAACCTCCTCTAACATTTCCCGTACTTCGATTTTCTCCATTTTAAGTTTAATGCTACTTTTTTCGACAGTGGCGATTTGCAGGATTTTTGCAATTTGTTGTTTCAGCCGGTCATTCTGTTCTCCTATGATCGAAGCATATTGAAACAAACGGTGCGGATCCCGGCTGATCCCTGGTTGAGCAAGGGCTTCGGAGGCAATGGCAATAGTGGATATCGGTGTTTTAAATTCATGTGTCATATTATTGATAAAGTCCTTTTGAATTTCGGATAATTTTTTCTGCTGCAGGATGATAAAAATAGCATATGAAAAAAACAAAAGAGCTGTGATGATAATCAATCCAGAAATAATCCAGATATTCATGCTTTTCAGCAGCGAGATATTCTTACCGGGGAAAATTACACCATAATAATAAATCAGCCCTTCCTGTTTCAGGAAATCCTGAGCCCTTGTCACTTTGGTGGAACCTCCCGGGGATTGTGGTATATATCTGCCATATACCATTTCTTCGGTTTCACAGTCATAGATCGCGTATTCGTAATCCATCCGGATATCGCTTTGATCAAATTCTGATTTTAAAAAATATTCAAGTATGGTCGGATCAATGATGTCTTCCTGATTGACCACAAAATAATTGGAAGTAATCTGCTTCACAGGATCACGCGGGATCTGGGAATGGTTGAAACGCGCCATTTGTTCGGCAACATCATACAGGGCGATCTTGACACGCTGATTAAATTGATTCTCAGTGATATCAAAGGTATTGTACACCCAGTTAAGCTGGAACAGAATGATTGTCACAATTGAAAACGATCCAAGCAATACTGCAATACGGATGCGACTAGCCTTCATGAAGGTAAATATATGAAAAAAAAGTATGGGGGAGACCGTTTTACAAACCTTAACAATATTTTACATTTCATTTACAACAATTTACATTTGATTTACAGGTAAATATTATGGCACGGTTACATTTGCATATTCAATCATCAAAAAAATTACCATGAAAATCTTTATCGTATCCATGCTTGCCATTTTATTTGTAGGATGGCAGCCGCTTCAGGCACAATTTATTGAAAACCAAACATCGGGGACTATGACTTCTGCCAATCAGAATCCAAAAATAAAATGGGTAGTCAGTGTTATCGATCTGGGGGAAGTGCCGATAAACGTTCCGGCAGAAGCCATTTTTGAATTCTGCAATATAAGCAGTGAACCGGTCTTTATTACTAGTGTTAAAAGTTCCTGCGGATGTACGGTTCCTGATTTCAGCAAAGAGCCAGTCCTTCCAGGAGCATCATCCACTGTATCAGCAATCTATAATGCCAGAACTCTTGGGCCATTCCAAAAGACCGTTACGGTGATCACTAGTGAAAATCTGAAACACAAACTCACATTGAAGGGAAAAGTGGTGGAAAATAAACCTCAGCCGGAATAAGCCTCTATTCAAGATTGTACGGATTAATCAAAGATGGAAAAAACGGATAAACTGACCACCTCAAAACGGATCAAACTGACCACCCCTGAGAAGGGTGTAATCGGTAAATAACAATGGTCAGTTTAAACCGTTAAAGGATGGTCAGTTTGTCCGTTTTTCCCAAATAATTCCTGTTTCGTTGTCTTTTTATAATTACTAACGCTGGGCGCTGCGCGTTCGTTATGGGCAGCCATGCTTTAGTTTTTTGTAAATACATGTATCTGGGATGATTGGTATTCATCTGAAGCAAATACAAGACCAGATGAATTTACATTTACAGATTCACATCTCTGTAATTTATCATTACCAATGAAGGCTAGTATTTTTCCGTTCTTATCTGTCTTTATTACTTTGTTATTAAAACAAGCAAAATAAAGATTTCCAAATTCATCTTGTGACATATATCCAGCTGAATATGGGAAACTCCATTGATTTAAGAAATTACCGTCAGTATCATATATTTCTACATAATCACTAGAATTTACTCCACTAACAATTATTTTATTATCCATAAATTCTAATCCGCTTGTATAAAAAAAACTACCTTGATTAACTTGTTTCATTTTCCATGTCATAATCAATTCTCCAGAAGAATTCAATTTCACGATATCATTATTATGTACATCTGTAATATAAATATTCCCAACATTATCCGTTACAGTTTCACGAAGCATGTAAGAATTTGATACATTAAAATCTGAAATAATATTTCCAGAATTATCTATTTCTAATAATCGCCCCTCTTCTGAATTTACTGCTAATAAGTTCCCATCATTTGACCAACTTAATCCTCTTAATGTTTTTCCTGTTGCAATCAGATCTTCTTTAAATGAATAGTCAGGGTTATATACTTTTATAGTTCCACCGTGAACATCACTAATATAGATTTTATTGTTTTCGTCAAATTCAATACCATATCCATAATTAAATGAACCAAATGAATTCGTATAAGAATAGCTTTCGAGAATGTAACCACTATCAGGTTGGCTAAATTCTGAAAATCCAAGTTTTTCATTAAATGCCTTAATTTTATAGTAATAAGTTATGCCTGGTATTAAGTTTTCCGAGTCTATAAACTGATTTGATTCTGATGTTCCTAATTCATTATATTCAACATTATTCTCTGATTTAAATATAGTATATGTTTCAGAGCCATTAACAATGTTCCAAACAATATTAATAGATGTTTCTGATGAACCATATCCAATTTCAGTGATCGTTGGAGAATTGAAATCAGAAACATATCCATAATCATAATTCGTAAAATCGCTTAATTCCTTGGATGAATTATGGGACCTTATTTTATAATAATAATAGACATTGGGAATAAAACTTATTATATCAGTAAAGCTTGAACCATTTGAGAATCAAATGCTTTTATAATCATTAATAGATGAGTCAAATCTAAATATTTCAATTTGTTCAGTTTTAGGTGGTATATTCCATTCTAAAACTATTTTATCAACATAATCGCCTTTTGAGGCTGTAAATTCAAATGGTATGTCAAGTGTAAATTCTTCTCTACAAGACACTGCTAGTAATAAACTTAGAACTATTAGGAAAGAAATATATCTCTTCATTTTGCTTGTTTTTTTAGTTATTCTCTTTTAGTTATTGGTTCTTCAACATGGTTGCCCATAACGTTATGTAAATTCATTGAATATACTTTCAATTTATCCATCATCCAATTGATTATACATAACCTACTGGCCTTTGTATTGTATATTGATGTTATAATTCCCAAAACCTAATCTTTTATACATTGATGGATACCGCCCTTTTTGTAACGGTATCTACAGCAAGCATGATTGTCCTTTTTGATCTCCAGTTGAAGATAAATTAACGCACCATAAATATAACACAAAATCTGGTTAGTGATTTATGTTTGATTTTAGTAAAATTCAACAGGCAATAAAACACCATAATATCCTTATTGGCGAATAGCAGGAGGTTTCGGTAGCTGGATCTCTTCTGGATACACAGTTATAATGTTTTTAGGCCGGCAAACATTAAAAGGGTTCCTGTAATATGACAGGAAGTTTTTGCAGAGAAGAATTCCTGCCAAGTAACTTCAAAAACGACACTTTTTCCCCAAATCCTGGCACGTTCCTGGCGCGTAATAAAAAACACCTACCCGTTTTATCGTGTAAGTGTTTGATTTTCAGGTCTCCCCGGTAGGGAACTGAATCATATAATTAATTCGTTGATATTCTGTTTTTTATGTATTAGTTTCCTGCTCTTTTTGAAGTTATTATAATTTGTCTTTTAAAGCCTGATGGATGATTGGTATTTTTGATCGCTTTAAAATCCAGGCATATGTTCAAAAAAATTGATTATGGTTCTATGTCAGATCATGACTTCCTGCTTTTAAAAAAGAAGTACGATGATAAAAACATGAGGCTTGCAAAAATCAAAACCGTATTACTTGCAGCCCTATTAATACTCCAAGTATTGCTGTTAGGAATGATAATATCATTAGTACAAGCTGGGCCACATTAATGCACCAAAATCTTTTATTCATTCTGATGCTGTATTCCTTCTCTGTTTTATCTAATAGACCTAATTCATTTTTTTCTTCCAGGAATTCTTTAATTCCCATTTGGAATGCCTTTATGCCAGCTGGCGTTAATATATATCCTTGCTTTGTGTCTCTGATTAATTCATAACTCATTATCTGACTGATTATGGAATCAGAGTCTTTGGAATTATGAGTGACGCTATTTAAGTACATCACCAAATCAACCATGGAAGCTACATTCCCCTTCTCGACTTTTATATATTTCAATAGATCATTAATGATATCATTCTCATCCTGAATCATATGTCCATTCAATTATTAGTTAACTTTACAAAAATCAAATTATCATGGAATTTACACCCTACTTTAAAAAAAACTGGCATCGGATTGACCTTGATCAGTTCAAGTTCATCTATGCCGAAGGTGAAAAACTTCTAAAGGTCACTGTTGAAACGGCCAATCTGATCACCAAAAAGAACAATTGGATCTTCGGAGCGTTCATCACCATCTTCCTTGCTATTGCTGGATACTGGTTTGCCGGCTATATCATTCCCACGTTTGATATAGCCATAGGACTTGTTGAACTGAATATCCTGATTGTAATCTTTCTCTCCTTGCATACAATGAGTATCTATAAGATCAATGTCCCAGGGGCTCAGCCGGAGAAGATGCTGACAGACGAATCCTTCGAGCCCTGGAAAGATTTTGAGCTGGCCTATAAGAATATGATCCTTTCAAGATGCATCGACCATAATTTCTCCATTAAGGAAAACCGGAAATACAATGAGATCAGGTTAAAGAAACTTCAAAGAACGATCATGTCGATTTATTTCATTCCGGCATCGTTCATCCTGGGATATCTTATGACTTTTCTTTTATCTTAGGAACTTTGATCCTTATTTCTTCCTTCGTTCTATAAGGAACATACTTGGGTTCTTTATCTGGCTTAGGTTGTGGCTTAGGTTTGTGCTTTTCTCCTTTTTTTATACCAACATCAGCCGTAAATTCTGGAATAACTTCCATTGGATTAAATATATCATATCCAAGCAATTGGATGAAAGGCATAACAAGTGCATTCTTAGTTGCCTCTTCAGTCTGAATGCTTCCCTTCAGCTTAATCACACGATCTGATAAAAGCTTCATGCCAGTTTGAAAATCCATAATATGGTATTTTGTTTGTACTTATAATGGTCATCAATAATTTACAAATTCTCCATACCACCCTCAGCCTACATCTAGCCTTTCTTTTTCCTCCAGGCATTTTCTGAGCTCCTCCTCTAATCTCTTATTCTCCTTGATCAGCAGTTCGATCCTATGCTCCTGGCTCCTGATCAGTTCCTCACGAAAGTTCTTATATACCGTAGAATTATATTCGTGAGAATGATCTGTCTCCATGGATACGTTTTCTACCGATTGATCTTCAAACCAATAACCCACCGGTACACCCAACTCATCAGAGATCTTCTCAAGGTCCCGGATCTTCAGGGTATGATTGCGGGCAGCTTTATAAAATCCATCTTCTGTAAGACCAATCTTCTCCTCAAAAAAGGCTTTAATACTATACCCTTTTCTTGTTACTATATTTTTTATCTTATTATAGTCCAATGATTTATCTTTAGAATCTGTCTAAATTATTGTTTATAATAATTTTTTCTTGTTTTTAACAATATTATAATATAGCTTTGCCACATTATCATCACAATATTAATACATTTTATACTAAAATGCAATACCATAATAACGGTATAGATCTCAAGAAGTTACGCAAAATTCTCCCGTGGGGGTATGGTGAAAAGCTTTCCAAGATTACAGGATTCAGTTCTTCTTATTGCCGGTCAATTATCGCTGGAGTGCGCTATAATCAAGAGGTTCTTGAGGCTGCAATCAATCTGGCTGCAGAATACAAGAATAAACATCAGTCAATTCAGGCAAATGTTGAAGCCCTTTAAAACCAATACATATGAACACAGAATTAACACTTCTCTACAAAAAGACGGCCCGGATGGATGATGATTTATACATTGCCATCAAGCCCGTCTGTGATTTTTTTGGCATTGATTACAAGCACCAGGCCCGTAAACTCAGGCGTGATGCAGTATTGCGTCAGTTGTCGTGTTTAAACACGACAACTGGAGCTGATGGAAAGAAATATTCCATGATTTCGGTGCAAAAAAATCACTTTTTACTCTGGCTGGCGAAAATTACACCCCTCATGGTTGATGCCAATCTCCGGGAAAAATTCATCCAATATCAGCTCCACATCCATGAATACTTCGAACGGATTCAGGGTGATGCCAGCTACTACCAACGCAAGTTTAAAAATCTTAAGGATTGCATGGATGAAGAGGAGACCATTGCTACCACCCGTACCACTCTTCGCTACAGGAAGCAAGCAAACTGGAAAAGGATCCGGGATATCCTGGATGATCAGCTCCAACTCCAGCTGGTGGAGGAAAATGAAACTCACTAAGCGCATGGATCCACATATCCCGGCCGGTCTTGTAGATAGTTCCATCGAGTTCTTCATGGCAAACGGAGAATTGATGGTCATTGAGAACGGGATCGCCAGCCCGTTCATAGAGATGGCCATCAATGCAGCATCCCTCCTTCGTGATGAACTGGACCGTAATCCTATAGCCCTGAAAGCAATTGAGCAGATGGGCATCATTGATCCGCGCGAACAGCTTTATCAGTATGCCAAATGCAGGTACTCCGATCTGAACGAGATAGGTGATCTCAAAGACGGTGAATCCCATCCTGAATTCTGGGAATGTTCACAACATGGCCAATGTGTCTATGAGGGGATCCTCTGCGTTCCACTTCGTGCACCCAACGGAAGACTGACCAACCGGGAGATTCAGATCATCAAACTGATCTCTCAGGATTACCCGGATAAGATCATAGCAAGGAAACTGGGTCTTTCCATTTACACAATACGTACTCATATCAAGCATATTGAATCAAAAATCGGCGCCTTCACCAAGGTGGGAGTCACACGCTTTGCATGCGAAAATCATGTAGTATGACATGGGCGAACAGACTGTATTGGTCTTTGAGGATCAGACAAAAGAATCTGAAACACTCACTCAGAAAGTCAAACGGATGTCTTATCAACTCAAATTCCAGAAAGATGGATGTTACTATCGACCAGATCGGGCAAATCAGGATAGAAATAAGAAGGATGGACTTTAAAACCCTATGATTATGGAATTAGAATTTTTTAAATCCAGGTATATCTCGAGCTGTTTATCTGCAACCACCGCATACATAACGGTAAATAAATGTGGGTATATCACTTTTTCCCGATTCCTCACAAAAAAAATTGATTTACAACCAGGTGACTATGTATTGTTTTCCTGGAACAAAAATTCCAGCATGGATTATTACATTATCAAAACCCCTACTTCAGAGGGCTTTAAAATCCGGCTTATAAAAAACAGATCACACCCTCTCTTATGTTGTAATTCAAGTTCCTTTGCTTCTTCTTTATTTGATCTGGTGAATAATGACAACCGTTTAAATCGGTTCAAGGTGTCTCTTATTCCCGAATCTACTGATTTCGGTCCCAGTTACCATATTATCACTAAGCCTTTCTGACATGAACTGGAAAGCCTATTATAAAGGGCAGTTTTATACCATGGTCACAGCCGAATCACGATATCAGGCCATTGATCAGGTATTCTTTGAACTTCAAAAAAAGATTCATAAAGTAAACCGGAGGGATATTGTGGTAATTCCTTCGCATAAGACATGGAAAAAAACAACAGCCCAGCAAGAGTTATTCAGATAATTTGGAGTCCGGCTTTCACCCATGCCGGCCAGATGCGAGGGGGGTGAATACCAGTAGCCCCCCTTATTTGAGAATATAATAAGGAATCCATTGATACCAAGGGAACAAATTCAGCAGGTGTACGACTCCATTGCAATTGAAGATGTCATTTCCAGAATTGTAGATCTTAAAAGAAAAGGCACCAATCTCTTCGGGCTCTGTCCGTTCCATGCCGAACAGACTGCCAGTTTCTCAGTACATCCCGCCAAAGGGATCTATAAATGCTTCGGCTGTGGGAAGAGCGGTAATGCTGTGGGTTTTATAATGGATTACCATAAAAAATCATATCCTGAAGCGATACGATACCTGGCCGAGATGTACAACATACGGATCCAGGAAGTGGAAAACCAACAGGATGATGAGACTATCCGGATCCAGGAGCAATACATGAACATGAATGAATGGGCCGCCAGCTGGTTCCAGCAGCAATTGATGGAAAGCTTTGCGGCATACGCATCTGGATCCAGTCCGTTGGCATATGCAGAAAGCCGGATGTCGAAGGATGAGATCCTGCAGTTTAGGATCGGATTTGCCCCAGAGAGATGGGATGAGTTTCATAAGGCGGCCCTCGGGGCAGGATACCAGGAAGAGTTACTTCTGAAGAGTTCCCTTATCAAACAGTCGGATAAGGGAAAGCTGTATGATGCATTCCGCAACAGGATCATCTTTCCGATCTTTAACCGTACCGGCCGTGTTCTCGGCTTCGGCGCCCGTACCTTTCATGGTGAAAGTGATCAGCCCAAGTACCTCAATTCTTCCGACACCCCCATTTATCACAAGAGCCAGGTGCTCTATGGGATGAATTTCGCCTGGAAGAGCATCAAGGAGAAGGATTGCTGCATGGTGATGGAAGGTTACACTGATGTGATCCGGATGCATTCCTTGGATCAAATCAACACGGTGGCATCGTGCGGCACCTCTTTAACGGCCGAACAGGTCTCTGCCATCAAGCGGTTTACAAAGAATGTGATCCTGATATTTGACGGTGATAACGCCGGAAGGAAGGCAATGGTCCGCAACGGGGAGCTGTGCCTCTCAACGGGTATGAACGTAAAGGTGATGATGCTTCCCGAAGGAAAGGATCCCTTTGATTTTTTCAATAAGGACACTGTAGGATCCATTGAAAAGGAAAAACGGGACTACCTGTTCCTGCGTTCGGAAGAGCTATTCAAAAAAGCAGCCGATGATCCCATGATCAAACACGAGGCGGTGGGTGAGATCTGCCGGTTGCTGTCATTACTGGATGAGCCAAGCCTGCAGGCTTTTTATATTGAAACGATATCCAAGCAGCATTCCGTCACCAGGAGGCTTCTCCAGGATAAGCTGGATCAGTTGGTTGCCCATGCTGATGCTGATGGTGGTGACGATGAAGTGGACATCCCCGCGGGTGTTGATGTGAAGGAATACGAGAAGTGGGGATTCTACGACTACCAGAATGAATATTACTTCCGCACCAGGGATGGCATCCGGAAGTTTTCGAACTTCATCATGCATCCGCTTTTTCATGTGGAGAGCATTAACGACACCAAACGGATCTATGAGCTGATCAACTACAAGGGATACCGATGTGTGATCGATTTCGATATGATGGAAATGACCTCCCTGGCCAGCTTTCGAAAGAACATCGAAGGCCGTGGGAACTTTCTGTTCTGGGGCACCGACACCCAGATGAACAAATTAAAGCTCAAACTTTACGAGCAGACCCGTACATGCCAAGAGATCCGCAACCTGGGATGGCAGAAAGAGGGATTCTGGGCCTGGGCCAATGGCATCACCAACTCCATCGGTTTCCAGGAGGTGGATGAGAACGGGATCGTAGAACATGCCGGAAAATATTTCTATATCCCCGCCTATTCGAAGATCTACATTGACGATAAGAGTGTGTTCATTGATGAGCGGAAGTTTTCCTACCGGTCCCGGGAGATCACCATGAGGCAATGGGCTAAGAAGTTCATAGAGGTCTTCGAAGACAATGCCAGGATCTCTATTGCCTTTTGGCTGGCAGCCCTGCATCGGGATTTTATTCTGCATATCTTCCGCAACTTTCCCATACTGAATCTTTTCGGGCCCAAAGGATCCGGTAAAAGCCAGCTGGCCATGTCCCTGAGCTGTCTGTTTGGATCCGGCCAGACACCTTTCAATATTCACAACGGTACAAAACCCGGGTTGGCAGAACATATCCAGCAGTTTATCAATGCCCTGGCCTGGGTGGATGAGTATAAGAACAACCTGGAATATGACAAGGTGGAAACACTTAAAAGTATCTACGATGCAATAGGCAGATCCAGGTTGAACCTGGACAAAGGTAAAAAAAAGGAGACCACCCAGGTCAATTCGGCTGTGATCCTCTCCGGTCAGGAGATGCCCACGGCCGATGTAGCCCTGTTCTCCAGGGTAATCTTTCTGCAGTTCAAAAAGACCGAATTCTCCAGGGAGGAGAAGCAGGCATACGATGAACTGAAAGCTTTGGAGAATGAAGGGCTTAGTCATCTCTCTGCAGAAGTGATAGCGCACCGGGAATATTTTGAAAAGTATTATTACACAACCTATGAAGAAGTGCTTAGTGAAGTGTATACCCGCCTGGAACATTCCGGCATCGAGGACCGGATCCTTCGTAGCATGTGTACTGTCCTGGCGGCCTTTAAAGTACTGGAAGATAAGCTGGATCTTCCGGTAAACTATGAAGAACTCAGGGATATCGGGATTCAAAGTATCCGTGACCAGAATAAACAGATATCCAAGAGCAATGAGGTGGCCATTTTCTGGGAGATCATTGAGGCTCTCTTCGATGAGAAGATCCTGATCGACCGGTGGCACTTCAAAATTGATCTTTGTGATGAGCTGAATCTTATTGATTCAAAAAAAATTCTTGAGCCATCCATTGAGGTATTGAAGATCAAGTTCAGCAGCATTTACAAGCTCTATGCCGAGCATGCCCGCAAGATGGGCCAGACTGTGCTTCCAAATACTACCCTGAAATATTACCTGGAGAATGCCAAATACTATATTGGTATTGAGAAGAGCTCCAAGTTTACCTATAAGGAATATGACCGTGAAGAAGGAGAAATGAAGGAGCACATGCAGGTCACTATAGCATATTGCTTTGATTATTCCAAGACCGGTATAAACCTTACCAGGTTAATTGGAGGTGGTAAAATGGATGCGATGATGAAAATTTCAAAACCTGATCTTTTTTATGAACCCTCAAATAGCACCCCATTTTAATAAAAAATGATACAACACCGAAATATTGAAAAAATCACAACTACCACAACTACCACAACTACTTTGTTAATATTCAGTAAGATAGCTTTTAAAAATGGTAGTTTTTGGTAGTTTTTGGTAGTATTTATATAAACTGTATATGTTAAAAAAACTACCAAAAACTACCAAAAACTACCAAAAAATAATGTTAACATATTGATAATGTGTCTGGTAGTTGTGGTAGTTGTGGTAGTTGTGAAAATATGCCTCATAGAGATTTGATAAATATTTTCATGGAATATTTCACTGATGAATATGGATTAAAATACCTGGCTAAGCTCCCTGAAAATACCCGGGAAGCTACCCTGGATGATTTCCATGTGCATGGTCGGAAAAAGATCGGGATGGAATTCTTTATTCTCGGATTTTACTGGCCCGTGTATCAGCTTTACATGGTCACCGAAAGCCTTACCGGAAAATTCCTCGAGCCTTTTATAAAGGATCACCGAGTATTTATCGTTTTAAGCTAACCGCTATATGGGATTGAATATTTCAAAAGGCAATATGTACGAATTTATTACTCATACATGGAACACGGTCAAGGGTGAATGCCCACATAATTGTAGTTACTGCTATATGAAGCGATGGGGAACACAAAAGCCCATTCGATTTGACGAAAAAGAATTGAAGACAAATTTAGGAACAGGAAATTTCATATTTGTTGGCTCAAGCTGCGATATGTGGGCAAATAATTTACCAGAAGAATGGATATTTAGTACACTTGAACATTGCGAAAAATTCCAAAACCAATATTTATTTCAAACGAAAAATCCTGAAAATATAAGAAGAATACTTTCCTATGAATCTCATGTATGTGTAACTCTTGAAACAAATAGACATTATCCTGAAATTATGCATAATTGTCCTACTCCGGAAGAAAGGATAAAACATATGCGATTAATACGGCATCCGCTTTATATTACAATTGAACCTATTATAGATTTTGATTTGTCAGTTTTTGTTGAAATGATTAAAACCGTACTTCCAGTTCAGGTTAATATAGGAGCGGATAGCAGACGCAATAGACTTCCGGAACCTTCGAAAGAAAAGGTTTTAAATTTTATTTCGGAGTTGCAAAAGTTCACTATGGTTCACAACAAATCTAATTTGCAACGGCTTCTTAAAACTGTTGCATAACATATAGTATGGGCAAAAGTAAAAGACACGATAAATTGAGGTGTTTTTATTGCTATGGAGGGGTAAAAGATTGGAATAATATACGAGTGATTGAACGTGTAGGCGAAGGCGTCAGATGCCAATGCCAAAACTGCGGACATATATATATAAGCTATAGTCAGGCAGCATACAGACAGATTGCCCGTATTAATTTATAACATATAGATATGAGTACATTGGAAGGCTATAAACTTATTTTTCATGTAGATGGGATTGGGCTTATATCTCATCGCAGCAGGACGATTCTCTCCGGATTTGCCTGGGCAAGAAAGAAGTATCCTGGTAAACAGGCCATCCTTAAGAATTGTGATCGGATCAAAACTGGCCAACATAAAAAAGCCAGCAAGATGTATATCAATGAATTCAGGGATGAAATCATCAAATTGGACAACAGCATTGAAGCAAAATTTTATATACCTCTTTTCAAACACAATGAAGATGGCTTTAAGATCACCTTCTTTGATAAAACAAGGGAGGCAATAAATTGGATAGATCATCAACGAGGTATAGCAACACACTTCGAAAAAAAACATAATACCATGAAAAAGCTAACTACCCTTGAGAGTCTCCTGAAAGTATTCAGGATCCCAAGAACACAGGATGATCCGGAAATAGAAAAGCTGGACAGCATTATCACGGAATGGGATGGGGAAGGCCTTCAGCATCTTGTCGACTCGATCTTTGATGGTTTTGAAGTTGACCTGGTAAACCGGAAAAAAATGAACGCAAAGATCATGGATTGGTTCGACCAGGACACGTACGACTATCTTCGACTGAAGGTGGGGCAGGGTTACATCAATGAGTTCGGTGATAAATTGACCCGGGAAAAAGGCTATGCCGTCAATATCAGAGCCGAGCTGATGGATGTTCTGGCTCCAGGAGCATCAACTATGTGCCGTTTTGAACGACTTCGCGATGCGAAAGCCTGGATCGATGGTCAACGAAAGTGGATTTGCACATGGAAGTTGAAGGAATAACGTCATAGAATGTTGCATTCAAAAATTGAATCATAGAAACCTTTAAAGAACACGAGATGAATAAATGTCCATTCTGTAGATCAGAATTAATTTCTGGATCTCTTATTCCGTCTGGTAAATATAAAGATTGGGTAATTTATTTTGAATGTCAAAACTGTTGGAATTATAGATATACTATGGATACAGCACTTTTTTTAGAATTTGGCAAAGTCAATAGTTTTAGCATCAAAACTGCTCTTCAGGATAATTACCATAATTATAAATATGACTATCCCCCTAAAGAAGCTATAACCGAGTTCTTTCAAAAAAAGAAAATACAATATGAAAGAAATTACGACCATATAGCGCAAGGCATGCGAAAGAAAAAATGGAGGGAGAAATATGATAATTATTTAAAATCAGATGAATGGAAAGAAAAGAGGAAAAGAATTTTAGAAAGGGATAATTATATATGTCAATGTTGTTTAATAAATAAAGCGACTGAGGTGCATCATCTATCTTATCATATAGATCATGATGAACCAGCCTTTGATCTTATATCAGTTTGTCGACTTTGTCATGAAAAAATTACTAGTAGAACCCAATCAACACCATTATACCTAATAAAAAAAATGATTTTTGTCTATTGCCTTATTATTTTATCAACAATCAGTTATTCGTTTGGTCAAATAAATATAAGGGATTTATATAAAAATAGTCAAATCATTTATGATACACTCAACGTAGATTCAATCTATAAAGTATGTGAAGAAAGGGGTCATGTGCCTGGTAATGGCTGTGTCACTACAGCAATGTATTGTCCACCTTATCTTATTGAAACCGATTCCACGACAATTAAAGTATATCCTAAATGTAATTCAATGACTTGTACCTGTATAAGATGTGGTAAGGAAATAACATATCAGGAAGAAGAATATAGGGAAGTCATTTGGAGAAAACCAAGGGAGGAACAATAAAAAGGATATTGTGGATATTACGCTGTTATGTAACAACTATTGCAGGGTTAGCACTTGTGCCGTTTGTTGTTTTATTACTGATTGGGTTTTGTTTTATGGTTTGGTTCGAACGTGCTGATTCTTCGGGCCCAACAATAAAGGATGCATTATATCAACTAAAGAATGAAGAATAAATAGCTGCCTATGGCTTCAGGATATTCCGTTAAGATCCGACTGGATCCTTTTCTGCAGGAGTTTCTCAAGGGTCACTTCCATCAGAAGGATGCCATATTTGAGTTTCCCAAAGGGCATGATCTGCTGGTAAGGCTTGAATGGTATCTGTCCAAACCGCCTAAGGACCTGGTACCAAAGGAAGATCAGCATCCATGGGATTTCTATATTTCCATTCCGAATATGGAACATAAGGATCCATTCTATTACCATTACATCTCGGAAACCAAGAATAAGATGCTCCAGAATCGGATCCGTGAATACTTCCGCGATATCTTTCATGAGGAGATATCGCTTGGAATAAAGAAAGGATTCTATAAAAACGAAATCATTTATCAGCTGATGGATGAGTGGGGGATCAACACCGATTATGAAGATAGGCTGATCAAAGAATACCAACGTTATTTGAATAATGAAAGAAGAAGACGATATCGCCATTCATTGCGCAAAAAAATCAAAAAAAATCGCATCAGTTGAGTGCCCATTTTTTCACTTCGGGTCACGCAGTGGGTACGCATGGGTACGCTATGGGTACGCATGATAGTTTAATTATAATCATTCTAAACAACCATAATTAAATGAGTACAAGAATCCTTTTTTGCGACCGGATCCAATATGTTCCATCAAGCGAAATTGAGGAAATTGACGGAACAGATATCACCCTTAAGAATGGTTTTACCATGAGAAGCCTTCTGGCCAGCAAGGTAGAACATTCATCAGATATGAAAGATTCTGCTGCCGGATATTATCATGAGCAGGTTCTGAGTATCTATTCCGATATCGAATATAAGGATCTCAATGAAATTTTGCACAGGGATATAATTTTTTCTCTTACGCTGAGTAATGGGCAAACAGTTCTTTTCGGTTCCCTGGAGCATCCGGCCACTGTGAGCGGCCTGGAGCGGCAACTACCCGGATCCAGGTGGTCCATAAAATGGATCGGACCAGAGCTTACTTTTTAATTTACATAATATCAGGTAGATACAGTCCATCCCTGCTGTCCTTCCCTTTAGGATGGTACTGATATAATATTGCTGCTGAATTAATTCAGCAGCAATGATTCATCCTGAGTTCGTCAAAGAGATCCTTGATGACAATATAGCTGTTTATGCCCCAGGCCTGCAGCTTTACCTTCCCTATATTGAACAGATCCTTCGCGGGGATCCGCTTGAGATCCAGGAAAAAGACCCTTCCAAGCTGATGCAGCGTTTTAGCTTCGACTTTGATGAGATAGAATTGCCTGAAAAGGAAGATCAGACCACCGAGGAGTCAGTGGCTATCATTCCCATTCGTGGCCTGCTGACCAAGTATGGTGACTGGTGGGATTATGGTACGGAAGATTATGCCGGTATTATCCGGGACGCATACCAGGATCCATCCATCAAAGCGGTGATCCTGAGGATCCACTCGGTAGGCGGAACCACTCACTCGGTGATCCCAATGGAAGCCGTCCTCAAAAATCGCAACAAGCCTGTAATCGCAGCTGTGGACAGCATAGCCATGAGTGCTGCCTATTACATTTCCCTGTTCACCGACCGGATTATTGCTGTCGATGAGATGGCCGAGATCGGAAGTATCGGTATTATGGCCCGATTGCTTGATGATCGTAAATACAGGGAGGAGATGGGTTTGAAGATCATCGAGATCGTCCCCCCTGAGTCCACCTGGAAAAACCGGGCCATTAATGAGGCTATCAACGGCAAACCTCAGCTGCTGATTCAGAACGAATTATCACCATGGGCCCAGCGGTTCCAGGATTTGGTAAAGAACATCCGCCCCAATCTCGATCTGGGCGCGGAAGGCCTCATCGAAGGCCGGGAGTTTTATGCAAAAGATGCCAGGGATAACGGGCTGATCGATGAGATCATGCCCATGAATGAAATCGTACAATATGCCTTTGACTATATGAGCAATACAATCAAACTATTCATTTAAACCATAAATCATGAAAGAAAAGATCATGGCATTAGCAAAAAAGCTGGGTCTCTTTGACAAGATCAAAAACAAAGAGATGACCGGCGAAGACTGGAAGAAGTTCTCTGCTGAATTCAAGAAGGAGTATGGTGTGGATATTCTCTCAGCTATTAAGGATGCTCAGAAGGTACCCCAGCTGGAGAAAGAACACCAGGATGCTCTCACCGCTCTTTTATCCGATCTCGGCGATTCGCCGGCCAAGGAAACAATTGCTGCTTCAGCCATCCCCGGCGACCAGCCGGCCAAGGAAACAGTTGCTGCTTCAGCCGCCCCCGCAGAACCTCCAAATCCGGCAAATAAAAATGAGCCTGTGAATCTTGCTGCTGAGATCCTGGATCTGAAATCAAAGATGGCAGCACAGAAATTGGTGATCGATAAGCTCTCCGGGGATCCGGAACCGGGGAAACCCGGAAAGGTTCCTGCAGGTACTGCCATCAAGCCCGTCAACTTCAAAGGGAGCGCCCATACCGCCACCCATGCTTTCGGAATCGATCATGAATTCTTCTCTCGCTCCAAGCCCTGGAATGAGATCACCGTAACCCGTCGGCCGAAGGAGATCTGGAGCCACAATGATGCCTCCAGCTTCAGGGATGAGTTCAACAAATATTCCGAGTCCCTCGGTGTACGCGTCAAACAACTCCACGATATGGGCGTGCTCGGCCGCAAGGATATGACCTCAAGCATCAACTATGATGCATTCGACAATACCGGCTATGGCAACGAATATGTGGTTAGAAGGCAGGATGCCCTGATCGCATATATCCGGAGCCTCCCCAGTGTTTCCACTATTTTCCCGGTCCGTTACGGTATACAGAACAAGATGGTCATGACCAACTCGTTCTTCACCGAGTTCAGCCAGGCATACCAAAGCGGTAAAGTGTACAAGGGTGCCTTCACTCTTATCCCGGAAGTGGCCAAGGTGGATGATGTGATGTTCAAGCATAACTTCACCCTGCTGAAGACCATGGAGAAAGAATACATCGGGTATCTGAACCGCGAAGGATCCGATCCGATGAAGTGGACATTCATCGAATGGCTGATGGTCAATACCCTGAAGGTCCTATTCAACGAAAAAGAACAGCGCCGGGTCCGTGGATACCGGATCGAGCCTACTGTCGGCACCGCCGGTCACTTTATGTTCTCAGCGGACGGGGTGGTCAAGAGGCTTCGCTCCTATGTGGCAGACTTCAAACTCGAGCCGTTCACCGACCTGTCGATGTACACATCCAGTACCCTGCTCACCTACGTTGAGAGCTTTGTCGAAAAGGTCAACCAGGTGATCCCCTCCCTGCGCGGATATTTCCTGTACATGAACGAAAAGCATGTACCCTGGTATAAAGCGCTTTACAGGACGGCATACGGCACCGACCTTGACTTTAACGGGACCGTTTTGAAAGTCATCGATGCAGAAATCGAAGGCATCATCCCCATTCCCCACCTGGGAAACTTATGTGTGATGTGGATTGCCCAGCCGGAGAATGTAGAGCTCTATGAGGATGTCCCCGGCGAAATGGAGAAGATCTACTTCCAGAGGGATCTGGAAGAGCTGATTGCAGCCAGCTGGTGGAAAGAGGGTGCGGGTGCTTACCTGGTGGGTAAGAAGTTCAACTCGGCAGCAGAGCTTGCAGCCAGCAACAAGCAGTATCAGTTCATCTTCCTCAATGATCCGTATACGGAGCTTCTGGCTGATGCCACTACCTGTGACGGGACAAAAAACGACCGGTTCAAGACCATTGCCAATTCGGCAGCTACCACTATCACCAACATTACCAATGCCTCCGAGGGCATTGTGTACCGGATCGAGTGCGGATCTACCATCAATGCATCCAAGACCGCAAAGAGCGGCTATTTCTCGAACATCGATGCCTGGGTTCCCACCGCGGTGGGAGATTTCCTGGAGGTTTACTGGAATGCCACCACTTCCAAGTTTGTGGAAGTAGACAGGCAGGTCATAACCTAATTCCTGCGAAGGGATCCGGTTACCCGACTTTGCATCCGGGTCCCTCTTTAAATCAATTAAAAATCAAAAACCATCAATAACATGAAAAAATTAAATGCAAAACAACTGGCATGGGCTTCAAAGGAGACTTTTGAAGCTATGCGTAAGAAAAGACTCCTGTTTTTCTCCATTCTGATGTCATTTTGTCTTGTGATTGTAGGTACGATGTTCCTCACCGGGGCTGCCACTGAAGACGATTTTTTCAAGATTGGCGGGGGGACCATCGGCCTGGCAACAATCATGGGAGCAGTGGGTAATATTGACAGTGTTACCAATGAAAAACGAGTAGGGAAACAGGTCAAAGCCAGATTATGGATTATCTCCGAAGACCAATACGACAGCACCCAGGCATTTCCATCCAGAAGCGGACGGGAGCGTGGGAACATACCTCTTAAAGCAGGTGAGTATTGGCATTATATTAATTCTGTGATTGATTCTCCCGAGCCTAAATTTAATGCAGAAGAAGGAGAGATTGCATCGTTGATCACGAATGAATTGTCATTTATCGTCGGGGGTATGGAAGATGACGTGCTTAATCTTCTAGAGACCGGCATTGGTCAAGGATTCTATGTGGTCTGGGAGATCTGTTCTACAGGGGAAAAATTTCTTGGGGGCAATGGATGCAAGCCATTAAAGCTGAGCTCCTTCACAGGAGGAGCTACCAAGGATAACACTTCCTCGACGATCACCTTTAAGAATCAATGCGGTGAGATCTGGAGCAAATATATTGGCAATACCCCAACAGAAGATCCGGATACCGTAGCGGCCGATGCCACCACCATCACCATGACTGATAATTCGCGTTATCAGTTGACCGATGGTACAGCAGCGGCAGCCGAGATCACAAGTTTCACCAGCGTAACTGATGCAGATATTGGAAGGGTGATGACCATACTCGGATCCGGCGGATCTCATCCGTCAACCATTGGTACGACTGCCAACGATTTTCTGGTGATTGGAGGAGTTGAATGGGAAGCGTTGGCAAACTCCCAGATAAGCTTCAAAGTATTCAAGGATGGAGCAGCTTCTTACAAATTCTTCGAGATCGCTGGAACCAGAACGTAACCTTTGTTTCCATAATCATACGTGTTAGTTTTGGGTTTAAACCCCGGGGGAAGTGCGCTTAGCATGAGTACCCCGGGGTTTTCATTTGTCCTTTTTAATCGTTGTATTACAATACATCTTTGCCTATGTTAAACCAATAAACCATACAATATGACCTTCCCCGAAAAGAATAACTTCGTTGTCAGGCATACCAATGCTGACTTTTTTGATCAGGACCGGAAGCTATTTGAGAAGTTATACCCAGACTCTCCCCTGATCCCTGAGCTCAGGAAAGCAAATCAATACAACAAGACCCACCTGGATGGGCGGATCCTGCTGAAGATACTGGATGCAGTATGTGGAGAGACCGTCCTTGAGAACCGCGGGATCATCACCGACAGGATGAAAGAGCAGACGGCCAAAGGCCCTACGTCGAAGGAGGTGGCAGAACCACCGGCAGCCGGAAAGGAACAGGAGCCAGTGGAAGAACAACAGGCAGATACTGCCAAACCAAATCCACGCAAAAAAAAAGCGGCCCCAAAGAAGAATATCCAGGCATAGACTGGGAGGATACCTCTAATCCCAACATACAACTATGCATGGTCCTTTATAATGACCGCGTATATGCATGGGACAGGATGACCAGGACAGATAAGTTGCTTGATCAGGATCCATCCCTGGATAATATCACCCAAATGATTGAGGATGATATCCGTAACCGGCTGGCCTTCAAAGAGCTCGAAAGCTTCGAGAAGAATGGTCGGTTCCTTTATAAACACCCATTGCTCAAGGAGCGGAAGCTGATCGATGAGCTGGATCACCTGAGAAAAACCAACCCGGAGCGATTCATGAACGAGCTGGTGAATGCGGACAAGAGCATCAGCCGGTACACCTCGCAGCTAAAAACCCAAAAGTACAAGAATGAAGAGGAAAAACTCACCTGGCAGGAGCTGGTCATAGAGTACAAAGCCAAGCTGGGCATTATGAAGCGGCTTATTGCCGGCTGAAAGCCTCATATTTGTATGTCAGAATGGCAGGTGTATTCCACCAGCGATTCTCAGCGTGATCGGAATCGGCCGTGTGACGTTCTGCCTTAGAAAAGTTAATTACCTGACTAAAAAAGTAGTAATCAGTTCCATAAAAATCTAAAAATAGTTCAGAAATGCAATAAAACAGTCCTTTCATAAAATATCTAAATCGATAATATTTGATAAAATTTTGCTTATGCCAAGGCCTTCTCTAAGAGAACTTGATCATATCGATCCGACTATAATTGCAGAATTCCGAAGGACAAAGCAATCCATGGCTATCCCGGAATACTTGCAGAAGTATATCATTCACCTTGACCGTGCTATTGAGATTATGCGTTATTGCGGGGATCTCTATAAATCGGTCAGGCAATTGATGGAGGAATTCCAGGATGAAGACATGAGCTTCAGTGTGGCCAGGAGCAGGATATATGATGCCATACATTATTTCCATATCAATAACCAAATAAAAAACGAAGCGTGGAATCAATATTATGCTGATCGGTTTGAGGTGATGGCTGATGATAATAAAATGCTGGGTGATATGAAGGAGGCCAGGTTATGTATGGAAAAAGCCCATGAGCTCCGGACCCGCCGCGATGAGAATGCCATTAATCCGGATGACCTGAAGATCAAGGATCAGGTCATATCTCCCGATCTCACACCGGAGCGTCTGGGCCTCAAGGAGCGAAACCTGAGGAAGCTGTGGCTGGATACCACTACATTCCTGGAGGAACTGGAACTGGACCCGGGGCATAGGAAGAAGATCCTCAAAGAAGCAGCGGAAGTGCTGGATGCGGACTATGAAGAAATCAACTGAGATCAACTGGGAACTCTTCGAACAGAAGTATATGAGCATCCTCCAGACGAGGGTGCTTCTGGCTGATACGCAGAACATAATCGGTGAGATAGGACGCGGATCAGGCAAGACAACGGAGATGTTCTCCCCACGGATTGTCAGGGTCACCTATGCCATGCCAAGGAGTATCTGCCTGCTGGTGGGGCCAACCTACACCTTCCTCCTTGAAACCATTGTCCCTGGTATCATCACCTACCTGGCAAAGAATTATACCAGGGGACTGCATTATGAGTATGGTAAGAGACCTCCCAAGCACTTTAAGATGCCCTATACCGAGGTGACCCGCTGGGAGCATACCTTCTCCTTTGCCTGGGGCACCGTGTTGCAGTTTGTTTCAAACGACCGGCCAGAGTCGGCCCTAGGCCATAATGCAGCTCATATCTTCGTAGATGAGCTGCTCAGGATCAAAGAAACCGATTTCATCGAAAGGATACTCCCTACTCTTCGCGGGGATAGGCAGATCCACGGGAAAAGCCATTACTTCGGTGGCATAACGGCTTTCTCATCCACTCCGAACTTCGAGAATGATAATGACTGGTGGCTGAACTATGAACAGAACATGGATAAGGAGCTTATAGAAGAGATCATGTATGTTGCCTATCGGATAAAGCTGGCCCGCTACCACCTGGTCAATTCACAGAATGAGAAAGAAAAGAAACGGATGCAGGCATTTATCAACCGATGGGAGTCAAGATTGACGGAGAAAAGAAAAGGAGCTACCTATTACGTGAAGGGGTCCAGCTTCAGCAATCTGCTGATCCTTGGTCTGGATTACATAAAAAACCAGTTAAAAGGATCCAGGAGCAACCTGGACCGGTTCAAGCTTTCCATATTGGGCATACGCCCCAATAAGGTCAAGGATATGTTCTTCGGTAAGTTTGCCCGGCATCATATCTTTGATGATTCTTACCGGTATAACAATATTGACCTGTATGCTGTCGATGGGAAGTATTATAAGACCTCCCGGGACCTGAAGCATTGTGATGCGAAACAACCGCTGCTGATGGGTTATGATCCTGGAAATTTCATGAGCGCGGTCATCAGCCAGGAAAAGAACAAAGAACATCGGGTGCTGAAGAATCTTTATGTGATCACACCTGACCAGCATTTCGAACTGGCCAGGAAGATCCATGAATTCTTTATGTACCACGAGAGGAAGACGATCTACCTGTATTATGACCGGGCCGGTAATCAAAGAATATATAAGAACAATCCTAAAGGGGAAACTGACGCCCAGATATTGCGTAAAGAGCTGGAGGATCTCGGATGGAGTGTCCATTTGATGAGCCTGGCCAACCGCACCATCTTCTACTGGGAACATTACCTATTGCTGAACATCATCCTGGGAGAAAAGGATAAAAGGGTGCCCAGGCTGAGGATCTGCCAGAATGAATGTGAAGAGCTTATCTCTTCAATCTATATGAGTCCACTAAAGCGCACTGAGGGAGTGATTGAGTTGGACAAGAGCTCCGAAAAGAAGCTGGCTTATGAGGATCAAGCTTATTGGAGCACACAGATCCCCAGTGCGCTGATGTATTTGCTCTTCGGGCTTTATGAAAAGTACCTGCCCTCAGGTGATAAAGGGTATCAGGATTATGAAGGAGTATAAATTAATTGAAAATATTAATGATGAAATAACCCAATGAATGACAAAATTCTCTAATTGTCACTGAGAAGAATGTTGAGATTATACCTGAAATAAATGCTGCCAAAAAGAATAAGAAGATTTTTATGGCAACAGACCAACGAAATCTTGATCTTAATCTATGAACGCTCAATGAATTCTTTTCGATTAATTCAATGATTTGGAAATAAGAATTAAAAGCTATTTCATACAATAGACATGCAGCCTCCCTATCCATTATTTCCTTTAACTTGGCTTCATGTAATTGCTTGGAAGCTTTATGTCTAATTTTTTTAAATTCCGGATAAAACATACCATCATCAATAAGAGCTAAATCAATGTGTCTTGCTTCATAAAGAAAATTCTTTACATAATCAAAACCAATGATATTCAACGCCTTGAAACAATCCAGCTGCATCCGGACTATATGACCGTGAGCTTTATTTACCTCATCTAAATGGTCAACGCCATTACAGATTCCATCATCTCTATCAAAACAATTGGCAACATGGGCCAAAAAAGCTCGTGCCTCATTCAATATCGGTACAGGAAATTTCTGAGTTTCAACTTCAATCAGTGCAACAAGAGGCAGGATTGTGTCGCGATATGTATTGAAGAAGTCCTTGATTCTTAGCAGATTCTGTTCTGTCATTTTATCATTATGACATTATGAATCAGCATTTATCTGGGCATGATGGACGATTGACCGAAGACGGAGATCGATATATTCACGGGTAATATATCTATACAAATGCAATAGGATATTACCTCTATTGGTTAAAAAACTAAACACAGAGGATTTTTCACCCGGTTCAGGAAAGCTTAGTTTCTTACCAATCTTCTTTTCGATAAATGCATCAGTTTCATCAGCGCCCTGAGAAGAGATAGTTTTAATATCTTGTCCCACCCTCTCTTGGATTAAATCAGCTGTTTTGTCATTTAATCTTTTCATGACAGTTATATTATTTATACTGAACATATAACAAAATTGGGTGAAAATTTATTGTGCGAATTTAATTCATTAAAACCAGAAAGTCAATAAAAGTTCATAAGTAGGAAAACCGTTAATTTCACGAGGATAGATAAACGGTACATATGACCATTATGAACAAAGATATTAACATTCAGATAATTATCATAAACCATGCAAAATTAATATAAGAACGGGAAAAACAATAAAAACATTGAAAAATTAACTGTCCTTTCATTCCCCCCTCATAAGATAGAAATTTGGCTCCATGAAAGTTATTTCAGGAGTCAAAGCCATTGCCAGGATGCGCCAGCTGAGGGCAGATGAACAAAGTCATTTCCAGCTGCATCATCTTACCCTTGATCTTACCCGCAACAAAACAGACGGGATGCATTCGGTGATGAGAGCCAGGTTGCGGCCGGCGCTTCCGGATGATCTATTCAAGAGGGACTCAGACCTGTACCTGCCTTATATTGATCTGGACACCGGTGAGCCCCGTATGTGTTTCAAAAGGCTGATCCGTCTTGTGGGCTTCCCTCCTGATTTCGAATTGCTCAAAGTGGACTGGTTCCTAAACTCTTAACCATGAACATCAAACGTTACGATAATCACCACGGGATCCTCTTTCAGGGAGAACAAGCCCTGCTCACCTTCGAGATCATAAAGAGCGCTGATCAGGCCCAGATCAATCGAAAAAAAGAAGAGATGCTGCAATCCTACACACTGGGAGAATTCTTTACCCTTGGTAATTATACCGTGGCTTCCTATGGTACCTACAATAATCTCCCCGGAGAACTGAAGCTTTTAGTCAGGGAGAACCACCTGCTGCCTGAGATACTGAATAAGCAGGTCCGCTTTATGTATGGTCAGGGGCCATACTTATTCCGGGAGGAGATCGAAAAGGATAGGAAGAAACGTTATCCGGTGGCCCAGAATAATTATGATGAGGTTTGGAAATGGCTGAACTCATGGAAGAAAAACGGGCTTCTGCAGGACATGGAAGAGTATCTGAAGCTCTGCATCAGGGAATATTACTATACCGAAGGGATCTTCAGCCGGTACCACTTCAACCTGTCACGTAGGATCCCTGGAGGAATGATCCCTATCCGGGGCCTTGAATATTATCCTTCTACCAGAATGAGGCTAGGGATGAACGGCATTTTGGATCCCAGCGCAATGCTTGAGGATGAGCTGCTGGATGTGGTACTTTATGGTTACTGGGAAGTTGCCTTCCGCTTTGATTATGATGTATATCCCAGGTTTATATCTTCTGATCCGTTCAGGTATCCCACGGCCGTGAATTATGTCAGGGACCTGGGTTTTGGGGAAGAAGTCTATTCATTCCCCTCCTTCTATTATGGTCTGAAGGAATGGATCAAAGGCTCCAACCTGAATCCGAAGTACATCAATTCATACTTGAAGAACTCCCTTAGTGCCAGGATCCATGTGATCATCCCTCAGAAGTGGATCGAGACCAAGGAGAAGGTTCTCCGGGACATCTGTGAGGAAAACAAAAACAGAGAGCAACAGGGGTTTGCTATCATCGACTCCTATGATGGACTGGAGGATATCGGTACCATGTTCAATTATTCCATGGTACAGAAGCTGATCGATGCCAAGCTTAAAGCCCTGACAGCCGTCCTGTCGGGTGAAGGGGAGAACCAGGGAAAGACGTTTGTCTCTCGGCGGTTCCGTACCGAGCATGGGTTGGAAGAATGGGAGTTTAAGGATATCCCATTGAAATACAGTGAATTCATTACAAGCATCCTGCAATTTGACACCAAGGCAGTCCAGGTGATCCTTGAAGGAAAAGGCCTGGATCCCTCCATCTCAAACGTATCCAAGGAAGGGATCTTCCAGGGATCAGGAAGTCAGTCATATTACAACTATCTGATCTACCTGAACTCTTTATATTATGCCGAGGAGTTCATAACCCAGGACATCAATAATGCCCTGGCCATCAACTTCCCTTACCTGAGAAAGGAAAGGATTAAACTGGGCTTCTTCCGCAACATTCCGGAGCGTACCGAAGAGGTGCCTCCGAAAGATCGTATTGAAAATATATCAAGCACCTAAAAACCATGAGCGATTATAAGTATCCGTTCAAGGACAGTGAAGAGCTCAAGGAGGTTATCAGTCATATAGACATTGCTTTTGACCTTGAGAACATTCACTCCAGCATGCTCCTTGCTGCCAATGATATGAAGGATATCATCTCACGGGAGGTCTGGGATCTGATGATTAACCATTACAATTCTGCTAATTACGGGGCTGAAGAAGAAGGTGAAGGCGAGGGAGAAGGTGAAGATTTTATCCCGAGCCATGAGCAGCTGGATAAGTTGGTACATCTGGTCCAGCCGGCACTGGCCAATCTATGCCTGTACCATCATTTCATCTGGCTGCAACTGAGGATCTCCAATAACTCCGTCACAGTCATCAAAGGAGAGAACGAAACTGCTGCCTTCAAATACCAGACCGATGAGGCCAAGGATAAGCTGCTTCTGACAGCCTGGATACAGATCAATGATATCATCGACTTCCTTGAGGATAATGCCACGGCATTCACCGAGTGGGAAGCTTCCACTACCTATAAAACAGATGATATTGTCTATTATGAGACGACCTTTTACAAATGCATCACACCTCATACCAGCGGAGAGGAATTTGAAGAAGAGAACTGGGAAGACTTGGTGGATGATGCCGTTGCCTTCCATCAGTGGAAACTTTCAGAACAATACACCGAGCTCTCTCAGCTGATCTTCTCTTCCTATAAAGACTTTGACCGGTATTATGGAATCGACAAAAGTGCAGCTTTCTATATCCGCTGCCGGTTCATCATCGAAGAGATCATCCAGGATGATATCCTCCCGAGAGTATCTGATCCATGGGATTCCGATGATGACAACCTGCTCAAAAAGATCAAGCGCTTCCTGGCCTATAAGACCATGGCCACGGCTATTTTCCGATTCGACTTCTGGTACCTGCCCGGTAGTATTCGTAAAACGATCAACAATGAATTATTACAGAATAACCGGTTTAGAGATGTGGAAGTTGCAAAGACCAGTCTCTATCAGAAGTTAATGAATAAGGCTGAAGAATACCTGATGGATATCGATCATTATCTCTCTTCACAGCAACAACCCGAAGATGAGGATAATACCATTTGGAGCCGGTATGAGGTGGGATACGACGATGAGGATAAGTTCATCGCAATGATATGATCACCATAAAGGGAAATAATAAAACCATTGAGATCCCATCCGGCTGGGATGAACTTACGGCTCAGCAATATATGGAGACGGTAGATCTGCTCGGGAAATTGATGCAGGAGCAGATATCCATGACTGATTTCAGGCTGAAGCTATTGGGGATGCTGACTGATTACCACCCCTCCAGGCGGTTCAATAAGTACAGGGATCAGATCAATGCGAACCTTTTCCGTCTCTCAGAATTTATGCATTGGCCTTTAAGGCCGGTATATAAGGATCCTGAGATGTTGTCGGTACTGAGCCCTGAACTTATAGAAATACTCCTGGTAAAGTTTCCTTATGATGTCACAGATCCAAAATGGGAGAACGAGATCCGGATGATCCAGGGCTATGTAAAATATTCGGCCTCGGTAAACTACTCTATGAAACGGAATCCTATGCCGTGGTTTGATTACCAAGGGCAACGATTTCTAGGTCCTGCTTTTAATATCGACGCCCTTGGTATAGTGGAGACGGATATCAGGGCTATGGAATATATCGATGCTACAGAATATTATCAGCTTTTCCAGAAGACCAGGATGAAGCATTATCTGGACAGGCTGGTCACTACACTCTACCGGCCTGCCCGCAATGAGTATATCACCTTTGACTGCCAGAGAAGAGCCGGTATGCTTGCATCAATGGATGAAACTGTAAAGCATGCCGTTCTTTTCTTCTTTCAGAGTATCCAGGAATTTCTGGCCAACCATCCCGTATACAAATATCTCTTCCAGAAAACAGAGCCGCAAAACGGTAAGATATCTCTTGGGATGGTAACCACTGTTTACAACCTTTCTCGGGAAGGATACGGAACCAAACAGCAGGTGAGCGACATGGGCCTAGAGGATTACCTGAACATGCTGCTCAAGACGCTGATGGATTCGATCAGGCAGATGAAAAGGATGAAGCACAGGGATCATGAGATCTCCAACGAATTGAATGTACCGCCGGAACTAATCTATAAGGTATGACACTGATCACCGACATCATCAAGTACTTCGCAAAATTCCCTGATACAACAGGGATCATGAAAAACTTCTCAAGGACTGCCGGCCGTGAGACAGGCTATGATACACTTAAAGCATATTTCCAAAGCCTGACTTCTCCCCTGCTCCCCGAGATCAAAGACTATGTGTTTGGATCTGATGAAGACATTGTGACCGAGAGGATCAGGACCATGAAGGATTATTTCCTTTTTGTTGAATATGGCCGGATATCCCTGGCAGCACCGGATAATTTAAGAGTGCGGAATGGATCCTTCTTCCTGGCCTTTACCGTGGCAAAACCCTTCAATATGCCGGGCCGGGATCCGGCAGAAGAGATGATCATCTCTGATACATGCCTGGATCTGGTGATACAGATCTTGCAGACGATCAAGGATGATGATGATATCAAATGCATTAAAACGCGCTTGATGGATTCAGCTGTCGAGATATCACCGGTGGTACCCGAAATGTTTTATCAGAACATCGGTTGGGTCGCCACCTTCACCCGTAACAATATGCAACTGGTTGTATGATCAGCGACAGGATAAAACAACAGTTTGTGAGCAAGCTTCTTGCAAAGGAGGCCAAGGCCATTGGCGCTGAACAAGCCAGGGTGGTGGTTGAGTGGAACCTGTTTAAATCCAAATCCCTTTATCGGCTGCTGATCAACCAGGAGCAAGGACATTTCTCTATTGATGCAACAGAAGGAGGCCCGAAGCTTACGGTACATTATCTTAAATACCTCCGGTTTCTGGACATCCCAAAGATCAGGAAACGCCGGAAGGAATATCACCTTTATAACCGGATCATATTCGGCCATCTATACCGGCCCCTGCTTCAGGGATTACGGTTCGGGTTTACCGATGAGGTGAAAGCAGCGATCAGTGAAGAACTCAGTAAAATAGGAACTATTGAATCAGGATCATAATGGCAAAGCTTACTGATGACATACTGAAATGGTCACTGGAGATCAATGGCAACCCGGCCAGGAAGGCATTGGCAGAACTGGAGCAATCAACGCGAAGCCTGGAGCAGACCAACAAACAGCTCCGTATTGAATTGCAAAAAGTGGAGGCAGGGGGAAAGAAAAACTCCGAAGAGTATAATCAACTAGATCAGCAAATCAAAAAAAATACTGTTACCATCAAATCCAATAAGGAAGAGATGGATAAAATGAGGAAGGAGATAGGGATTAATGGACTTACTATCCAGCAGCTTCGGGGGGAATACAGGCACCTGAAGATTCAGATGGATAATACCACTCCCAATACCCCTGAATGGAAGCGATATAATGAACAGCTGAAGGCTATCAAAAATAGGCAGGATGAACTCAATGGCGGTATCAGCCGTACTTCCAGCTTATTCGGTGGTATTAAATCGCTTCTTCCTACCCTTGGGATAGGCGCTGTAATCACCATGGTTATTAAACTTGGGAAAGAGTTCCTTGGTCTGGCCACTTCAATGGAACAGATGGAGCGGAAGGCAAAGATCGTCTTTGGTGAAAGCCTTCCCATGGTCAAGAAAGAAGCAGCAGAAAGTGCCAAACAATTGGGGCTGACTCGCAGTGAGTTCATCAAGGCAGCGGCATCCACGGCTGATCTGCTGGTACCACTGGGTTTTGCCAGGGACCGGTCTGCTGAACTTTCCGTGCGTCTTACCAAATTAAGTGGAGCCCTGGATGAATGGAGCGGTGGCACGCTGGGAGCGGCCCAGGTAAATGAGATCCTTACAAAAGCGATGCTTGGCGAAGCAGAACAGATCAAACGACTGGGCATTGTCATTGACCAGAGTTCAAAAGAATATAACGAAAGGATCAAGGTCCTCGAGGAAACCGAGGGGGTCACCCGCGAACAGGCCAGGGCATTGGAAATCCTCAACCAGATCTACCAGAAAAGCGCGGATGCCCAGACCTCATTTGCCCAGAAGGGGGAATCTTTATTACGTACACAGAAAAGCCTTACTACTTCCTGGAGGCAGCTGAAAGAAAATGTGGTGGAGTGGTTCCAGGTGCCAACTGAAAAAAAGATTGAAGCGGAAAGAGCCGGATTAAATCTAATGGTCAATTCATTGATATCGGTCAATGAGGATCAGCAAGCCCGTAACCGCCTGATCAAGGAACTCCAGGCAAGCTATCCGGCATTCCTTCAGAATCTTGATCTGGAGAATTTGAGTACAGAGACGTTAACTCAGAGACTCAAAGAAGTAAATGAGCAATATGATATTCGGGTTACCAATGCTGCCTTAGAAAATAAAATGGCAGAAATCACAGAAGAACAACAAAAGAATCAGAAAAAACACATTGACAATATATTAATAGTCAATGATTATTATAGCAAATATGTTGTTAATCAAAAAGAAGATGCCAATTATGAAGAGAAGCTCAGGGCCTTACGTGAAGATTCTTTGAATGCATTAACTCAGAATGTTGGAATAAGACAGTATGCAAGGAGTATTGTAAGGGATGAAAATAAGATTATTGAAAAAAATATAGAGCTGCAAAAGAAATATGATGTACTCTCAAAACAAAGAATAACAATAACCCCTCCTCCTTCTCCCGGGTTATCTGATGATCAGGTCTCGGATTACTATGAAGCGGTTAAGCTGGGTATTATTACGGGTGAAAAAGAAATTCGAATCCTGACCCAGACCGAGCTCAATAAGCTTGCTGAGGTCAGAAAAGAGAATGAGGACAAGAAGCTGCAGAGAGAGAAAGAGGCCTCTGAGAGGCGCAGGCAACAGCGGGAGCAGGAAGCAGCGGAGCAGGAAAGACTGGCCAGACAACAGGCAGAAGAACAACAACGGTTACTGGAACAGCAACAGGATGCCAGGCAGAAAATCATTTACGGATCCCTCTCCCTCATTCAGCAGGAAAACATTGACTATCAGGAACGTCTTGATGCGGCAGGTATCTTCGGTAAGAAGCGCGAGGAAATGACCGATGAGGAGCTCCAGGTGCTCCGGATCCTGGAGCGCGAACACCAGCAGAAGTTAAATGAGATCGAGGATCAGCAGTTCACTGATAACCTGGCAGCCATTACCACCCAATTTAACCAGGAGAAACTTGCCAGGGAGCGCAAATACAAAGAAGAGCTTCTGCGGCTGGGCGACAATGAACAAGCAAGGGCCGCCCTGACCGAGCAGTATCGCAGGGAAGAAATGCTCCGACAGGCTGAACATCTGCAGAATATGATCGCTCAATACCAGGCCGAAATGAATGCCGGGGTGGTCAATAGCCTGTTCGCTTCCATTCCCGATTCAGGTATTGAGGAAGCCTTACTCTCAGACGAGGAGATGGCCAGCCTGCAGGCTAAGATCGATGAGCTGAAGATCCAGCTGGCCGAGCTTGGAATATCCATGGGTAATATCAATCCACCGGAAGGGAAAAAAGATATCCTGGGAATGAGCCCGGAAGATTGGGAGAAGTTCGAAACCAATTTTGAAATTGGAATCCAGATAGCATCGGGGGTATCTGATACCTGGGCCGGCATTAACCGGATCATGGCTAACCAGGATCAGAAAAGGTTACAGGAATTTGAGAAGAATACGCAAAAGAAAAAACAACTGCTGGATAAACAACTGAAGGATGGATTGATTTCACAGCAGAGATACGATGAACAGGTGGCTTTGCTGGATGAGGCTACTGAAGAAAGAAGGCGAATTGCTGCTGTTGAGGCTGCAAAACGTGAAAAATCCCAGGCTTATTTTAATACGATCATCAATACGGCTGCAGCTGTTGTTAAGATGTATGCGTCTTCCCCCCCACCCTTCAACTTCATACTTGCAGCGCTGGTGGCAGCTAAGGGTGCGATTGAGCTTGGCATAATTGCCAGTGAGCCATTACCACAGGCAGCCGAAGGAGGATACACCGATGTGATTGGAGCGGACGATAAAAAGTGGTATAAGGCCAAGACAACATCCAGACGTGGATTGATCACAAAACCATCCATACTGGTTGCTGAAAAAAAACCTGAATATGTTGTTCCGGGAGATCTTTTAGAGAAAGATCCAACGGTAAAAGACATGGTGAATGAGATAGAAATGATCCGTACCAGACAGTATCAGTATGGCGGATTTACTTCGGATGCCAGTAAGCCATTACCACAGGCAATCGAAGGAGGATACACTGATATGATTGGAGCGGACGACAAAAAGCGGTATAAGGCCAAGACAACATCCAAGCGTGGATTAATCACAAAACTATCCATACTGGTTGCTGAAAAAAAACCTGAATATGTTGTTCCGGGAGATCTTTTAGAGAAAGATCCAACGGTAAAAGACATGGTGAATGAGATAGAAATGATCCGTACCAGACAGTATCAGTATGGCGGATTTACTTCGGAAGTCATGAAACCCAAAATCATTCATCCGATAGAATACCTGACAACTCTTTCCAGGACAGCGGGCCAGCGCGTTGAAATCATCAATACAACAGTCAATACTGTTGAGAAAACCTTTTCTGATCCCAGGTTGGCGGAAGCACTGAATAGGTTTTCGCAGATAATGGAACAGGTCAACCGCAATGGGCTGGAGGTTCCGTGGGTGAAAATAAAGGAAAAGTTCGATCAATATGAGAAAATCCAAAATAGCGTCAATAGCCGATAAAAAATGTCCTTTAATCAGGGGGGATAATAATAGATTTTTGATGTCAAACCAGAAAGATATTACCATGAATGATTTTATAGATAATATGATTGCGATGGGAGGCGGCATCCTGTCATTTATAATCGTATGGATTCGGGGCATTGTTCAGGTGAATGAGTTTTTTGAGGTATTCATATATGCAGCCATAGCTGCAGCGGGTGGTCTGACGGTGAAATTTCTGGTCAGATTTATAACCTGGCTTATCCGAAGGATATTTTTTCATGACAAAAGCGATATTTTCCGATATAAACCTTAATCATGTCAGCTATGTCACCCATGGAATTTATTATTCAGTTCTATCCCCATGCCAGGCGATGCCAAGAGAAGACAGGTATCAGCGCTGTAGTGATATTGGCTCAGGCAGCACTGGAAAGTGCATGGGGAGATGCAGCTCCGGGGAACATGTTCTTCGGAGCTAAAGATACCGATGAGATCAACGGCAATGAACAATTGCTGGTAACTATTGAATACTCAAGGAGAAGTGATCTGAAGTTTCCCCAGATCATATCCATTACTCCCGTTGACCGCCGTGGAAAGAAATACTTCAGGTATAAGGTGAAGGATTACTTCCGCAAATACGATACTCCGGAGGAGTGTTTTGTGGAACATGCTAATTTCTTTTTTCTCAATCCAAGGTACAGCCAGGCCCTGAAGGTAAAAGAAAATACTGAACGTTTCATTGAGGAGATTGCTTCTGCAGGCTATGCAACGGATCCTGACTATGCAAGCAAGCTGAAGAGTATCGCGCGTAAAATATCCAATTACATAAATCTGCCAGGATTATGATTGAAAAGATAAAACAAAATGTGGTGTTCACCAGGTTCAACCAGGACACCCCTCCATTCATGAAAAAAATATCCACCATATCCTTCTGGATATTTGTCGTCACTACCGCTGCTGTGAGTTCAATTGCCACAACCGGCATGACCACCCCATTATGGGTAAATTTCATACTAGGCATGATCGCATCGGCTTCGGGTACATTGTCCGCAGGAGCTAGGATGGCTACTTATGAAAAGAAAGAAGAAACGTCAAACCAATAAAACCATTTGCTATGTTAAGAGAACATGTTGAAAAGGCTGTAAAAAAATTCCTGGATGATGTGATCCCATTACGTGGAATAGCCGAAACCCTTACCGATCTTGGTATTTCGATAGGTGTCCCCCAGCTTGATAACAAATTGCTGGATAAGATCAATCCCAAATACCATAACATTATCAACGAAATCCTGGAGCATTCACTCATTGAGAAGGATTATGACAAAGCAGTCAGCAAGACTTCCATTTTGCTGACTGATGCTGTCCGAACACCACTCATTGATGGGACTCCCCAGGAGGCAGAGGCATATCTGAGTGCCTTACAACTCCTTAAGACGGTACTTATTTATCTGCTGTCTGCAAAGAAAGCGGCCTGATGAATCTTAGTAGGCTGATCAGTATTATCCGAAAGTTAAAAATTAAAACTTTCCGGATTAAGATTGATATCAGAAATAAGACCATACAGACTGAAATAACCGAAAAAAAACAAGAAATACGTAAGGGGAAATGGCCAACATAACTGTTGAAAGTTATCCTGCAGGTATCGAATTTACAGGAAATCCCATTGTATTTCGCCTGAAAACATCCAACATGTATTCCACTGCAGGCGTGAAGGCAATACAAATATTACGCATTTCTTCTATTTGCTCCACAACTGCCCATTTCACTTTATCATGGGGGGTCAACAGTGTTACTTTCACCCTGGTTGCAACACCTGATGAAAGTGGTCTGCAGATCCGTTATGCGACACCAGGCGAAAATAAAAATGCCTGGGGTTCTGATTTTTTTAATTCGATGAAATCGAATTATCTATTATCAAAAGACTTTCTGATTGAGGGAGGAGCCGGGGAGGATTATCTGATACAGCTAACTGCACTGGATTACGGGGATGATTATACCCTTGTATTATCCGATAATACGGTGACGGGATTTTCCGAAGACAGTAATACTCCCGGGATTACTCCCATTCTCAGGGACAATTACAAGCTTTTGGTAAGAGCATTAATAATGGATGGATCAGATGAAGTCTTCTGTGGAGAAGATAGGCAGACACCCGATAATGATGGATATGTTGATGCCAATATTTCGGGGTATCTTAAACCTGAGATGTTTGATATGCCCATGTTCCTTTTCCCTGAGACGATAACCGATTTTCTGATAGACCGCACCAATCAATGCAGGAAATTCTTCATCCGGTATGCTGAAGTCTATGATGGGCTTGCAAGGCGTATCTATTCCACCTCCGGCAATGATAACTTCGCCCTGGCAGGTGGTATCGATTTTATCAAGCTTGCAAAATACCATGAGGATGATTCCTCTTTCTGGGATATGATGCAGTATAATAAAGACTTCCTTACCTGGCAACCGATCACAAAAAAGATATGGCCCCGCCAGCCTGAGAAACTTTATTTCCTTATCTGGGGTCCCACAACAACAGAAATCAACCTGAAGATAAAAATCTATTATACCGATGGCACAACGCATATTCTTACAAAAGTCACTGCATCCACCAGTCAATTCGATTTATGGGAATGTATAGTCTCTTATAATAAACTTGATTTGATCAGTCTGGAAGAATCTGAGAATAAAGAAATTGAAAAATATGAAGTCTGGATAGAAGATCAGAGTGATGTGAAAATATCCATAAGCCGGTTCTTTGTTCTGGATAGAAAAGCATATACCAATAGCAGGATCTTCATTTTCCGGAATAGCTTATCCGGATATGATACCTTGCGTTGCACAGGTGAAACCATTAAATCGACAGAACTATCGCGCACCCAGATAGAGGTACTCAATGATTTCGACTTCACTTCGCGTGATCCCCAGATACGCAATGATGTGGTTTATGAGCAACAGACCTATAAGGCATCCACCGGATTCATCACCAAGGAATATGCGGAATATCTCAGGGAATTCGAGCTCTCCGTTGAGGTATATGAATTCGTGCTCAACCGGCTTTATCCTGTTATCCTTACTTCCAAAAAATCAGAAATACATAAGGATAATGAATACCTCCATTACCGTGAGTTTGAGTATGCCAGAGCTTATAAGGATATGCATTATAGCTATGATGATAATCTGATGGGGTCAAAAAACTTCAATAAATCATTCAATACATCCTATCTGCAAGGAGAATGGCATGGCAGTTAAAACCTGGACAGAATTGCATCAATATGTGCAGCTGCACTTTTTAGAGAATTACGATGAAGATATCACAGCAGAACAGTTGCGGATATTTCTTACGGACCTACTCGATACCATTGCGGCTGTCATTTCATCAGGATCCACTGATATACAACGGGGAAAAGTTTATTGTACCACTTCCGGGAGCTGGGTGTCCTTTGATCAGGAATTTGAAAACTTGAATTTTGTCATTATAGGCAGGGTATATGATGGGAATAAAATCATCCTGCATCAAGAATATGGAGTCACAACGAAAGGACTTTACGTAAAACCAGTACTGAATGGATATTACAGTTATGTAGCCGTACCGACATGATGAAACGATTGATTGTATTGTTATTTCTTTTGGGTCCAGTAATCATACAGGCCCAGGATATCGTGGGCCATAAGGCTGGATTCGATACTATCCAGTCAGTTTCTCCTCTAATAAAAGATACTACAATTATCAACAGTGTATTCCGGTTCTTAAAATCAGCCATTTTCAATGATATTGTATATCTTAACCAGCTACAGGAGAAAAAAAACAAATATTTTCTTGTGTGGGATAGTACTACCAGAAAGGTAATGATAATGGATACAACCGGTTATTGGGGGACAGGAGAACAACATTATGCGGATACCACCTCGTATGATGCAACCCGGTCTTGGACACTCTCAATAATTAGTGATAACGCTAATCAATTAAGATCAGAATGGAATTATGACATTAATGATACTGCGGTTATTCTAAGAGATGAATGGCTGGTAAGCATACATGATAGCATTGCAGGATTAGATCATTCCTCAACAAATGAGGGCATGCTTGATCTGGATGCAGCTACGGATTCCACCTCACAAATTACATCCAACACACCATCCTCACCGCGTATTACACTCAAAGAAGGGGAAAATATAACGCTGGAAGAAACAGCCGATACGATAACAATATCATCGGCAGGGGGCGGAGGAGGAACGAATTATTGGACATATATTGACTCAGCAACGGATACCACCTACAATAATAAATCAGGCGTATTGTATATTGCCACCGATGTCATTACGGATAACAAACTACGATCTGAATACAATACCGTTTTAGGCAGATATGCCGGAGGATCATTCACCCACTCAGCCGGTACCTATGAAGGCTGGTATAATACAATCATAGGATGTAATGCCCTGAAAGCTACCAAGAAAGGAAAACAAAATGTTGCCATCGGTTATGATGCAGGAAGCAAAAATGATCAAGATTATAATATTTTTATAGGAGCTTTTGCCGGCTTTAACCAAATTACAGCTTATAATGATGTGGCGATAGGTAGACAAGCATTATATGGAAACCCATCTGGCGTCATGGGTAGTGGAAGGAATGTCGCCATCGGGAATTTGACAGGCCTGAACATATCATCAAATGCCAATGGCAATACACTCATCGGAACATCTGCCGGATATTCTTTGACTTCCGGAGATAGTAATGTTGTCATCGGCCATTTCACAGGGTACGGGGGATTGACAGACCAAGACAATCAGTTATGGATTGATAATTCAAGGACCCTCACACCGCTGATATTTGGGGACTTCGGCATAGATGCTTTGAGAATCAATGGGACATTGAGTATCCGCGATGTCTCATCGAGTGTCCAAAAGTATTTCTTAGTCTTAGACCCCACTACGAACCGTATCTGCAAGATGGATACTGCCGACTGGGGCGGTGGCGGTGGGGATATGTATAAATCCACCTACGATACAGACGGCGATAATATCGTTGATAATTCTGAGAAGGTCAATAATGCTTTGTCTAATGGATATGGTGTGATGTCACTTTCCTATAATGGTTCTTCCCCTAAGTCAATTGTGGTCGATACCGCAACCCTGAAAACTGTCTTTGGTGGTGGGGGTGGTGGCGGAGATGTATATAAAGTAGATAAACCAGAAGATAACCAGGTTGGGGTCTGGACGGGTGATGGAACCATTGAAGGGGATGGTGATCTGACATTTGACGGATCAAAGCTTACATCCAATAAACTATTTATCTCTTCCCCTACAACAGGCTCCACTGATTATGACAAATTCCTGGTACTGGATGTATCCGGCACTGAAGTAAAAACCCGCACAGGAAGTCAGGTCCTGGCGGATATTGGAGGTGAACCGGAGTTTACCAAGGGTAATTTGACTGAAGATGTAACCGGATTGCAATTTGATAATACTCGTCAAGTGATAGGCGGAGCTGCAAAATTAAGTTTGACTTCCGGATATGCAATACCAACTACTATAGACCAGACGAATTGGAATCAGGCACATACACATGTTCACAATGATGCTGATACCCTGATCACCAATGAAGGCAAGCTAGACCTGGAATCTGGATCCAATAAGGTCATGATCACTTCAAACACATCAGGATCCCCGAAGCTTACTTTAAAAGGTGGTGATAATGTCACCATTACCACAATGAACGATACGGCAACCATCACTGCAGAAGGCGGTGGTGGTGGCGGGGATATGTACAAATCCGTGTATGACACAGATGGCGATAATATCGTTGATAATTCTGAGAAAGTCAATAATGCTTTGTCTAATGGATATGGTGTTATGTCACTTTCCTATAATGGTTCTTCCCCTAAGTCAATTGTGATCGATACAGCAACCTTGAAAACTGTCTTTGGTGGTGGGGGTGGTGGCGGAGATGTTTATAAGGTGGGAACACCTATCAATAACCAGGTTGGAGTCTGGACGGGTGATGGAACCATTGAAGGGGATGGTGATCTGACATTTGACGGATCAAAGCTTACATCCAATAAACTATTTATCTCTTCCCCTACAACAGGCTCCACTGATTATGACAAATTCCTGGTACTGGATGTATCCGGCACTGAAGTAAAAACCCGCACAGGAAGTCAGGTCCTGGCGGATATTGGAGGTGAACCGGAGTTTACCAAGGGTAATTTGACTGAAGATGTAACCGGATTGCAATTTGATAATACTCGTCAAGTGATAGGCGGAGCTGCAAAATTAAGTTTGACTTCCGGATATGCAATACCAACTACTATAGACCAGACGAATTGGAATCAGGCACATACACATGTTCACAATGATGCTGATACCCTGATCACCAATGAAGGCAAGCTAGACCTGGAATCTGGATCCAATAAGGTCATGATCACTTCAAACACATCAGGATCCCCGAAGCTTACTTTAAAAGGTGGTGATAATGTCACCATTACCACAATGAACGATACGGCAACCATCACTGCAGAAGGCGGTGGTGGTGGCGGGGATATGTACAAATCCGTGTATGACACAGATGGCGATAATATCGTTGATAATTCTGAGAAAGTCAATAATGCTTTGTCTAATGGATATGGTGTTATGTCACTTTCCTATAATGGTTCTTCCCCTAAGTCAATTGTGATCGATACAGCAACCTTGAAAACTGTCTTTGGTGGTGGGGGTGGTGGCGGAGATGTTTATAAGGTGGGAACACCTATCAATAACCAGGTTGGAGTCTGGACGGGTGATGGAACCATTGAAGGGGATGGTGATCTGACATTTGACGGATCAAAGCTTACATCCAATAAACTATTTATCTCTTCCCCTACAACAGGCTCCACTGATTATGACAAATTCCTGGTACTGGATGTATCCGGCACTGAAGTAAAAACCCGCACAGGAAGTCAGGTCCTGGCGGATATTGGAGGTGAACCGGAGTTTACCAAGGGTAATTTGACTGAAGATGTAACCGGATTGCAATTTGATAATACTCGTCAAGTGATAGGCGGAGCTGCAAAATTAAGTTTGACTTCCGGATATGCAATACCAACTACTATAGACCAGACGAATTGGAATCAGGCACATACACATGTTCACAATGATGCTGATACCCTGATCACCAATGAAGGCAAGCTAGACCTGGAATCTGGATCCAATAAGGTCATGATCACTTCAAACACATCAGGATCCCCGAAGCTTACTTTAAAAGGTGGTGATAATATCACCATTACCACAACAAACGATACGGCAACCATCACTGCAGAAGGCGGTGGTGGCGGCGGGGATATGTATAAATCCGTGTATGACACAGATGGCGATAATACAGTTGATAACTCGGAGAAAGTCAACAGTGCTTTGACCAATGGATATGGTGTGATGTCCCTTTCCTATAATGGCTCATCACCTCAGTCAGTTGTCATCGATACAGCAACCCTTAAAACTATCTTTGGTGGTGGGGGTGGTGGCGGAGATGTATATAAAGTAGATAAACCAGAAGATAACCAGGTTGGGGTCTGGACGGGTGATGGAACCATTGAAGGGGATGGTGATCTGACATTTGACGGATCAAAGCTTACATCCAATAAACTATTTATCTCTTCCCCTACAACAGGCTCCACTGATTATGACAAATTCCTGGTACTGGATGTATCCGGCACTGAAGTAAAAACCCGCACAGGAAGTCAGGTCCTGGCGGATATTGGAGGTGAACCGGAGTTTACCAAGGGTAATTTGACTGAAGATGTAACCGGATTGCAATTTGATAATACTCGTCAAGTGATAGGCGGAGCTGCAAAATTAAGTTTGACTTCCGGATATGCAATACCAACTACTATAGACCAGACGAATTGGAATCAGGCACATACACATGTTCACAATGATGCTGATACCCTGATCACCAATGAAGGCAAGCTAGACCTGGAATCTGGATCCAATAAGGTCATGATCACTTCAAACACATCAGGATCCCCGAAGCTTACTTTAAAAGGTGGTGATAATATCACCATTACCACAACAAACGATACGGCAACCATCACTGCAGAAGGCGGTGGTGGCGGCGGGGATATGTATAAATCCGTGTATGACACAGATGGCGATAATACAGTTGATAACTCGGAGAAAGTCAACAGTGCTTTGACCAATGGATATGGTGTGATGTCACTTTCCTATAATGGCTCATCACCTCAGTCAGTTGTCGTCGATACAGCAACCCTGAAAACTGTCTTTGGTGGTGGGGGTGGTGACAACCTGGGAAACCATCAGGCCTCCCAGAGCCTGGACATGAACGGTTATGACATCACCGAGGGCGACGATATCTATTGTCAGACATTGAAAGCGACGGCAGGCGATGGCGTGGCGGAATCAGCAATAGAGGCCAGCTCCAACGGCAGCAGGACAACGGCAATAATTGAACGTAAGACGATGTCCTTTTACGGCATCGAGTATCCCTTGCAGCTCCAGGCGTATGGTACATCCTCCAATTCCGACGGACAGGGAGTGGGTACGAAATACCTGGGAAAAGACGACGCCGGCAACTGGGAGACGATAGGGGAATATCATGTTACCTTCCCCGAAAATGGCAACGGTAAGGAGATGGCGAATATGGTCTGGCAATTAAACTCTGCCGGATCGCTGTCCTCGGAGATGACGCTGACGCCGGACTCGCTTATCATCCAGGGACTGAGGGTAACGGGAGGGACAGTACGTCTACCTTCCCTTTCCTCTGCGACCTCCAGCAATACCTTATACGTTCAGGCTAATGGATTGATAACGAAAGGTGCGGCAACATCTGGAACCGTAACAAGTGTTGCAATGACAGTTCCAGAATCAGAATTGGGAGTGTCTGGTACACCAATCACAACCTCTGGAACACTTGCATTAACTTGGGATAATCAGACTACGAACAAAGTGTTTGCAGCGCCAAATGGTTCAACAGGGACACCGTCATTCAGGGCATTGGTGGATAATGATATTCCTAACGATATTACCTGCTCAAATTACGAACCGCTGTTGACTAAATATAATTTATCTCTGGGAACCGGTCTATCATTCACCTCTGGGGCAGGAACGGGTAGAATCTTAGGTGGTGCAGCCACCATCGGAATTGCATCGGGTTATTATCTACCCTTAACTACCGATCAAACAAATTGGAATCAAGCACATACGCACGTTCACAATGATGTTGATACCCTGACCACAAACGAAATCCAAAATCTGACGTGGACCGCTTCAACAAGGACAATGAATATATCCGGCGGAACAGGAGATGATATTGATTTGTTTTCGCAAACCAATACAAATGCAGGATTGGTTCCAGGTACAAATGGCGCTACGAGTGATAAGTTTTTGAGTGCAAATGGCACATGGGTAGCGCCAATGGGGTCTGGGGATATTACATCTGTTGCGCTGACAGCACCCACCAATGAATTTGATGTAACCGGATCGCCGGGCACATCAGGCGATGTATCCATTACATTAACATGGGATAGCCAGACCACCAACAAAGTCTTTGCTGCACCTAACGGTTCAACCAATGTACCTACTTTTCGTGCTTTGGTGGATAATGATATTCCTAATGACATTACATGCTCAAATTACGAACCGCTGTTGACTAAATATAATTTATCTCTGGGAACCGGTCTATCATTCACCTCTGGGGCAGGAACGGGTAGAATCTTAGGTGGTGCAGCCACCATCGGAATTGCATCGGGTTATTATCTACCCTTAACTACCGATCAAACAAATTGGAATCAAGCACATACGCACGTTCACAATGATGTTGATACCCTGACCACAAACGAAATCCAAAATCTGACGTGGACCGCTTCAACAAGGACAATGAATATATCCGGCGGAACAGGAGATGATATTGATTTGTTTTCGCAAACCAATACAAATGCAGGATTGGTTCCAGGTACAAATGGCGCTACGAGTGATAAGTTTTTGAGTGCAAATGGCACATGGGTAGCACCATCAAGTGGTTCGACATATACCGAAGGATTTGGGATAGATATTACATCAGAAAAGGTTTCATTGGGAAACTCGAGTGGTGCACTTTCAGATCCGAATGCAGACAAGATGTTATGGTGGGAAGATTTGCGAGGCGATATGGGTTGGCTTGGTATCACAACAGGACTCAAAACAACCGGAAGCAGTGGATCAAAATCTCTGACTGTTGACGAGCCGAATATTGATCACAATCTTTTGAAAAATTATTCAGTTTACAAACACTATATTCAGAAAGATATTGATACAGTAAATCCGGATTTGTCAACTGGATTATTGAAAGTGACCTCGGGTGTTCTTTCTTCAATTACGGATTATTCGAGTAATTGGAATACTGCCTATACGCACGCAATATCTGACTATGATTCGGATGCTACCAATGAAGTTCAAGGTATAGATTATACAGCGAGCAGTCGAACGATAGATTTGTCGGGCACTACAAATGACGCAGAAATTCCCCTATTTGCTACAGATGCTACGACTGCAGGATTAGTTCCAGGTAGTAATACCGAAACGACAAAATTTCTAAGAGGTGATGGTCAATGGGCAGTACCATCATCAGGAGGATATTGGACATTGGATGGTACATGGTTGAAGCCGACATCCGACACATATAGTGTTGCAATTCATGAAGATTTAAAAGTTACTAATTGTATCTACGCTGATCAAGTTCAAGGTGAAATATCAAGTTCGGGATTAGGTTTATACAATGGTGTCATGGCTGGTATTGATATTAAAGCAACAAATGGTTGGGTAGGTATATTAACGGGGACATCACCCGGCCCAACACAGGAATTGGATGTTAATGGTGATATAAGATCTGCAGATACAATCTTTGGAAACGTATTGAAATCAACTGGAAATATCGTAGCAGGGAATGCCTTTTCAGGGGCATCCATTTCTGTTACTGATGATATCAGTACATCAGGTGGAGATGTTATAGGATTGAATCTGATCGGACAGGTATGGCTAAATTCAGGCACGACGAACACCATTAAGTATGCCACAGATGGTTCAGATGCCTCTTTAGAATTCTACAATGAATACGATAATGTCACCGCGTTTTCAGTTAGCAATGCAGGAGATGTGGATTTTAATTACAATGCTAATGTTGATGGTGATTTTACCGTTAATGGAGAGGATGTAAATTTGAAAGGAGATGCACCATATATCAAATTTGGCGATAATACTAATGATGGTACATTATCATTTTACAATGAAAAGGATGACTTTACTGTGATGTCTGTAAATGCAGACTCAACGGTAAGCGCGAATGATGATCTTTTAGTATATGGTGAAACACGGATGCTGGGAGGATGGCGACAATCTGTTACTTATTATCCAAATCAGACTGCTGATATTACAATGGATAATAAGCATATCGTTTGGATAGTTGATCCTGATGCAACGGGGGTTGAATTAACTGCTCCATCCAGTTTAGAAAAGGATGGACAAACAATAACTATTGTCAATGACAATAATGATGGAGGTAAGGCCGGAGGAGATTATACATTGGGATTCAAAAGTAGTGGGGGAACGTGGACCCAGAATCTTGACGCGATGACAGGATATGCAATGAAATCTGCTACGTTGGTTTATTCAGAGGATGCATCTTCTTGGTTTTTGATTGGATTTTCATCAAAAGCACAGTAATGTCAACAGGCACAAAATAATAGAGAATGGATTATTCCTGTCATGCTCCAGATTAAAATCGACAATCAACTGGTGGATATATCGGGTATTTCTTTTACCTGGGTTAGAAAATCACCTATTTTTTACCCTGATCAGGGGAGCCATTCCTATACTTTTTCATTCCCAAATACTGTTAAAAATAACAAAATATTCGGATTTCCAGGTCGGCTTCAACAATACATATCATCATCGCGTACTTTCAATATAACCATCAGTTTTGATGGCATTATGATCATTGATGATCGGTTAATCGTCAATAGAACATCACAGGATAGTATTGAAGGATACCTGTTAACTGACACAGGTAATTTCAATGAGCTTATCAAAGGAAAACTTATCCGTGATATTGACTTTGGCGATGACTTTCCGCTGGGTGATGATCAGCAAGAGATCCTCGATGCGGCTCTAGGGATAGTGGCTAAATCTTATCCCGATGCATGCTGTCAATTTCCATCTCTCTTTAATTCAGTTTTCTATGGTCCGGAGAATGAAAAGAATCCGGATTATCCGGGAATCATAAATCTATTCAAAGCAATGGAAGGTCAATATGCTGCAAATGATATCCATAAGGATCCGGAAAAGGATAATATACAAACCCTGGTACCCATGCTTTACCTGGCATTTGTACTGGATAAAATATTCTCGCATCTGGGATTTTATGCTGAAGGAGATTTTTTTCTGGATACTGAGCTCTCTGAGCTACTCATATATAACAATTACGCACTTGACCGTAAGGAAAAAAAATATTATACCCGGGCGGAAAGAACTATACCGCAATTGATTGAAGACCAGGGAACGGTCATCTTTGATGATGATTACACTTCGCCCAACGAGGATAATGATGATGTATATGACAGAATCACTGGAGAATACACCATATCAAATAAAGGGTATCACCATATCTATTCCGGCATCATGATATCGGATACATTACATGTCATACAGGGAAGGATCTTGCTGGATGGGGGTATAATTGATATGGTTGAAATCCAGTCAGGAGATCTCTCCGAACATAATTATGTATATTATGCAGAAGACTCCGATGTCGGTAAGAAGTTAAAATATTATGTTGTGGATGGGGAAGGATCAGATACCTTCAGGGTGACCATTGGAAAGCTTATCATTACACAAGTATCCCTGAGTAACCTCAATCAGTTGGCAAAAACAATTACTCCATCCAATCATGTTCCAGAGATTGAGATAAGCACGTTGCTGGCTGCTATCAAATATTTCCTTTGTGCTGCCCTGTTTATAGATCCCATCACCCGCCAGGCAAAGTTATCGTTGGTAAAAAATATTCTTGCATCACCATTTTCTATTGATCTATCTGATAATTTACTCCCCCCCCAGGAGACAGAAACAAGTGATAAAAAAGGATATCAGATGGAATTCTCCTGGCCAGCAAGTGATGCACAGGCAGACGATAATTTTAAGGATTATTCAGGTTATTCTTTATTGGGTGACTATGATACCTTAAACGATTTGCCTGTCAGCTCCCAGTTTAATAAGATTGCCAGAGTAAGACATATCAACGCTATTTACATCTTCACGGTAGATGAAAATAATCTTCCTGGCTGGCAGAAACTCACTGATGATTTCTTACCATATATAATAGGAGATGGAAACGAGAATATAGCACCGGATGCTGCAACCCTTACTATGATGAGATCTGAGGATGTAACTGCCATCCTTCCCGTGATCAGTCAGCCAGGTACATCATTTGGTTTCGCTACCGGGAAAAATGAGTTTGGCCTGCATCTGCTCTTTTACCGAGGAATGCAACCAGATGAAAATAACCATGATTATCCGCTTGCCTCTCCGGTACATTTCGATAGCCAGGGTAATTCCATAGGAAATTATGATCTGAGGTGGGATAGGAATAACGGACTCTGGGAAACTTTCTGGAAAGACTTTACTGACCGTATGGAGTCTGCGAAAACTGTTATTGTTTACAAACAAATGCATGCTGCAGATATCCGGGCTCTGGACTTTTCAAAAAAATACCGGATCCAGGGCATCGAATATTTAATCAAAGAACTCGAAGTAACTATTAACGAGCGTGGGATTCAGGCTGCCAAACTAACACTTATTACTATTTGATATATTGATCGAATGCTTTCATTCTGGTGATCTTTGTTGCCAGGTCGATATGGACATATATCATTGTCTGCTCAACTTTCGAATGTCCCATGAGTTTTTGCAGGGTAGCAATGTCACCGGGATTATGTTTAAGAAACTCTGTGGCAAATGTATGCCTGGCCACATGGGTGGTTATCTTCTTTTTGATTCCAAGCTTCTTTGCCATCACCTTCATCAATTTATTGATGGTCTGTTCTGTGATCGGATCAAATACCAGACCTTGTATCCGTACCGGATTTTCATCCTTGATCAGCTTCTTTGCAGATTTACAAAGAGGGATCTGAACCAGTTCGCGGTTCACATTCCGTGTTTTACTCGGGTGTTTAACGATGATATCAGAGATGATCTGGTCATGAGTAAGGGTTAAGATGTCCCCATATCTCAATGATGTCAGGCAGCCAAAAAGAAAACGTCTGAGCGCCCTTCTTTGTCCAGGAGCGATTTCCTCATCCGTTCGGTACATTTTGATGAATTGTTTGAATTCCTCGGTTTCAAGGCAGACAGGATTGCTTTTAGCTTTCTTCATGCGGAAATTGACAAATGGATTCCTCTCAATCATCCCCCTTTTATACGCTATATTGACATAAGCTTTTAGTACTTTAATCTTATCATATTGAGTACCAACATTACTGCTGTATTTTTTCTGAATGAACTTCACAAATCCATCCAGATATTCTTTATCGATTTCTGAGAAGGTCAGTTCCTTCTTGTATGCAATCATATTGGCGAGCACTGTCTTATGATTATCGATGGTATGGTCTGCAATAGTGCCTCTCCTGTCCAGGATCTCATTGAGCATCCAGTCATGAAAATCCATACCGAAGGCAGGATTCTGATATTCTGCTTTAAAAAGTGCAATAGTAAGTGGCCGGTTTAATAACCGGTACTTAATAAAGATCCGGTTTGATCTCCCCTGACAATCTTTAATGATCAGATTATAATCCAAGGCGTGAGGATGGGAGGGTCTTACAATTTTTTTCACATCATCCCAATACTGTTCTTCAATGAGCACCTTCGTATTGATATCCAATTTCTTACCACCGATAAACATCATGATGCAAACAGGTGCTCGACCATCTTTTCGCACGTAACTATCTCTTCGATAAATAGTTATATTGCTCATAAAAAATTTTGAAGAAATTTTGAAGTCTGTTCCGGGAAATGTTGAGAAAAACGTTCAATTATCTACCTGATAATCAATCGTATTTTACACAGAATCAAGTAAAAAGTAAAAAATCGTCTCCCCGGTAGGATTCGAACCTACGACCCGATGATTAAGAGTCATCTGCTCTGCCAGCTGAGCTACGGAGAGAAAAACGGGTGCAAAGATAAAAATAAAAATTGATAGGAGAGAGGAAAAAGGAGAAAGGAGAGAGGAGAAATAGATAATGTTGATTGGCAGGAGCTTGATTTTAGGGCAGAAGCAGTGGGAATCCGGACAGATGTGCTATTTTTGTGAGAAGATATCACAATATGGCCCACCGGAATTTAAAAGATAAATCAGCATTGCACGTCCAAAAGGGGATTGATCAACCTCCGCAGGTCAGTGATTCGGCGGTCAGCAAGTTCAAGAAGATCTCTAAAACCAAGCTGGAGTTGGAGGACTATGTGGCAGGGATCCGGGCCAGTAACCGTGTCACCCTGGGCAAAGCGATCACCCTGGTGGAAAGCTCCCTGCCCGAACACCTGCAGCTGGCCCAGCAAGTCATCAACGACTGCCTGCCGTACTCTGGTCATTCCATAAGAGTGGGCATTACGGGTGTGCCAGGGGCAGGAAAAAGCACGTTCATTGAGGCTCTGGGAAAATATCTTACCGGACAGGGCCGCAGACTGGCGATCCTGGCCATCGATCCCAGCAGCCAGCGATCCAAAGGGAGCATACTGGGCGATAAGACCCGCATGGAACAGCTCTCGGTGGACCCGAATGCCTTCATCCGGCCGTCCCCCTCCGGAGGCTCACTGGGAGGCGTGGCTCGTAAAACGCACGAAACGATCATCCTGTGCGAGACAGCAGGGTACGATACGATCTTTGTCGAAACCGTCGGCGTGGGGCAGTCGGAAACTGCGGTCCACTCCATGGTCGACTTCTTCCTGCTACTGATGATCCCGGGCGCAGGCGACGAGCTGCAGGGCATCAAACGGGGGATCATCGAGATGGCCGACGCCATCATCATCAACAAGGCCGACGGGGATAACCGTTTGCGGGCCGAGCGGGCCGCCACCGAATACCGCAACGCACTCCACCTCATGCCGCCTTCCGGATCCGGATGGTCGCCTCCTGTGGAACTGTGCTCCGCACTGATGAACACGGGCATCAGCCAGATATGGGAGATCGTGACGAGCTATGTTGAACATACACGCGCCAACGGATTCTTTTTCAAGAAAAGAAGCGACCAGCTGCGTCAAACATTCTACCGTACGATCAGTGAACAGCTCATTGATGACTTTTATAACAATGAGGCAGTGAAGAAAAGGCTAAAAGCTATTGAAGATCAAATAGCAAATTCAGAGATCAATGCGTATGCAGCTGCACAGGAACTGATCAGACTATATTTTCTGTCGGTCAGGGAGTGATCCGGTAAAACCGTTTCCGCAGGTAATCGTACACTTCACTGGTCTTCAGGTACGTGGTGCCTGGACCAGTACGGATGTAGAACCGCTCTTCCCCGTTGTGTTCAAGATAGGCCGGGATATCCGCCGGGCTTACGTCGATCCGGAAAAGCTCCTTCTGGTCCACGCTGTCGGGATAGCAGCTGATGAAGCTCATGTGATTCGTGCTGATGCGGTCGCCGACCAGCCTGGTAAAGTGAAGCATCATCCGATCGGCATTCGGGAACTGATCGGCTTCCAGTCCCAGGATCGTCCCTTTGTCGTCGACGCCCACCAGCAGGGTGCCGCCTTCCGTGTTAAGGAAAGCGGCCATCGTTTTCAGCACAGCATGTTCGATCTCTTTGTCGAATTTCCCGGTATGAAGGTTCATCCGGAGGGTGGACTTGAACTCCAGCCTTTCCCCTTCGCCCTGCATGAGCAGATACCGGGTGGTGGTCATCAGCGTCGACCGCAGGTATCCCACCACTTTGGCCGCCAGGGCACGCTGCAGGCCCATGGCGATCACAGGGCTTACCTTCTGCGGATCGTACAGGTCGTCTCCATGCAACACGACCAGATCAACATCCGTCAGCGCCCTGGCTGAGCCTGTCCGGATGCTCTCATCGATGAAGGCCACCTCGCCAAACGACTTCTGCGGTCCGTATTTTCTGATCTGCCTCCCCGACAACTCGATGGCCACTTCTCCTGACAGAATAAAATACAGGCTTCCTCCCGGATCGTTCTCATAGTAAATATGCTGGCCGGCTTTAAAGGAAGTCCGGTACAGATAGGGGATCAGGTCATGGATATCGCCGGGCGATAGGAATTTCAAAACATCCATGTTTCTCATTGCGGAGGCGAGGTCATCTGTCATCATACCTGACATTTTAAGTGAGTGACTTATAAAAGATTTCCAATCAGATGGCTAAGGCCGGGCCACACCTGAGCCGGGAGATGACGGAGCATCATCTTTCCTGATCAAGACCGACAGGGCAACGCTGGTGCCCAGAATCAAAACGATGATGATCAGCGAATGAATGGTCTCGAATCCAATCTCTTCCAGGGGATGATGCAACAGCATCTTCAATCCGATGAAGACCAGCAGGACGGCCAGCCCGTGTTTCAGGTAACGGAAACGGGTCATGAAATTCATGAGCAAGAAGAACAGAGATCGCAGGCCCAGGATGGCAAAAATGTTGGAAAAGAAGACGATGTACGGATCCTTTGTCACGGCAAAAATAGCAGGAACGGAATCGACGGCGAATACCACATCCGTGAATTCAATGACCAGCAGGACCAGCATCAGAGGTGTCAGGTAGAACAATCCTCCTTTCCTTATGAAGAACCGTTCGACTACCTGCCTGGGATAAACCAGAAAATAGCGGGAGGTGAACCGGACCACGGGGTGGTGATGCGGATCGATCTTTTCTTCCTTGTTGCGGTTGATGAACATGACCACGCCTGTGGCAACCAGAAAACCTCCGAAGATATAGAGGATCCAGGCAAACCTGGCGATGAGCGCAGCGCTGACGAAGATGAAAATGAACCGCATGACGATCGCCCCGAGGATACCCCAGAACAGTACCTTTTTGTAATACTTCTTGCTGATGCCGAACGACATGAAGATCATCAGCATGACAAAGACGTTGTCGACCGACAGGGAGTATTCGATCACATACCCGGTGATGTATTCCAGCGCCACGTTGCTTCGGTATTTACCCAGCGCCTGTGCGACGGTCATATCTTCCGTGATCCTGACGGGATGCTTGTACTTGTCGATATGAGTCCTCAGGACCTCCATGTCATCGAGGTTTCTCAGTCCATGGAGTACATCCCCGTAAAAGAATAGAAACAGATAGAACAGAATGGCAAGGCTGATCCACACGATGGTCCAGCTAAGCGCTTCCCTGAAACCGATCACATGGGAATGCTTCCCCACCACCTTCAGGTCGATAAACAGTATGCTGATGATGAAGACAAGGAATAAGGTAAAAACGATGGTTTCAGTGGAGATGTGCATGCCTGGTGAATTGCCCGTCAAAGGTAAATAAAAAGCCAAATAGTCATCCGTCGAAAAAGTTTGATCAGGATCAGCGCGTGAAAAGAATTCATACCTTTGCAGTCCTAATAGCCCCTCCCCCTGGAGGGTGTGTCAAAATGGTTTTTTTTGTGAAACTACGGAGATCACGGAGAAGAACAGAGTACACAGAGGGCTGATCACGAGTCATTTAATCTCTTTGTCCTCCGTGAATCCTCCATGCACTCTGTGGTTAAATTGAATTTTGACACACCCTCGGGGCGGGAGGGATTTTAATCTGATATATCATGGAAAATAACTTTGCACTGAGCCCGAATCCGCTGGTACAATACCTTGACAAGCCAGCCGAACAATTCACCAAAGCAGACCTTATAAGGTACATAGAAGAGAACGGGATCGAACTGATCAATTTCAGGTATGCCGGTGGGGATGGTCGGCTGAAAGAACTGAATTTTGTCGTCACCAGCGCCGAACAGATAGACCAGATCCTTTCCATGGGGGAACGGGTGGATGGCAGCAGTCTTTTCAGCCATATCCCGGCGGGATCGAGCGACCTGTATGTCATCCCGCGGTACCGTACCGCTTTCCTGAATCCTTTCTCCGACATACCGAGCCTTGATATCTTGTGTTCCTTCTTCAATCAATACGGTGAACCGTGGTCGGATGCGCCCCAGCAGATCCTGCACAAGGCACATCAGAACCTTCAGGAAAGGACCGGTTTCCGTCTGGAGTCGCTGGGCGAACTGGAATATTATGTCATCAGCGCCCTGGATGACCTGTTCGAGGCGGGTGACCAGCGCGGCTATCACGAAGCTGAGCCTTTCTCAAAGTTCAGCGATTTCCGTAAAGAGGCCATGCTGGCCATCGCCCAGTCGGGTGGAATCATGAAATACGGCCATTCTGAAGTTGGGAACTTTACGATGGGAGGGCTTATCTACGAACAGAACGAGATCGAATTCAATCCCGTGCCCGTGGAAGATGCTGCCGACCAGATGGTGGTGGCCAAATGGATCCTACGTACCCTTGCCCATAAATACGGGTACACGGTCACCTTCGCGCCCAAGATCACCATCGGCAAGGCAGGCAGCGGCCTCCACATCCATAACCGGCTGATGAAAGGCGATGAGAACATACTTGTGAAGGACGGTCATCTCAGCGACACTGCCCGGAAGTTCATCGCAGGCATGCTGGATCTTTCCCCTTCCCTGACTGCCTTCGGGAACACCAATCCGACCAGCTATTTCCGTCTCGTCCCGCACCAGGAGGCGCCCACCAGTATCTGCTGGGGCGACCGGAACCGGTCGGTGCTGGTCAGGGTGCCGCTGGGCTGGCGCAATAATGTGAACATGGCACGGATAGCCAATCCGCTCGAAAAGGAGGAGGAGGTCAATTTCTCCGACAAACAGACCGTTGAATTCCGCTGCCCCGACGGGTCGGCCGACATCTACCTGCTGATGGCAGGCCTCACTGTGGCTGCGCGACACGGACTGGAAATGCCCTCAGCACTGGAACTGGCTGAAAAGACCTATGTGGATGTGGATATCTTCAAAAAGGAAAATCATACAAAGGTTCAGCAACTGGCACAACTGCCCACCTCATGCTGGGATTCGGCTGAAGAACTCTCGCGGCAGAGAAGTATCTATGAACAGTACGGGGTGTTCTCACCCACCCTCATCGACCGGGTGATCCTCCAACTGAAAAGCTTTGAGGACAATAACATCAGGGAACAACTCACTTCTCACAAGGACGACATGATCAAACTGGTTGATCAATTCTTCCATTGCGGATGATGAACTAAGTCTTTAGTTCATTGATCCAAAAAAAAGAGAGACAAAAAACATTCAGCATTCATTCAGGAATGTTATCCTTCCGTGTATCGGTTTTTACATCCGTGCCGACATCTTTTTTGTGGTCCTTGTCAGAAAGAGTGAACTTGATGGGAAGGGTAATTTTGACCTTGACAGGTTTCCCCCTGTTCTTACCCGGGTCCCAGTCCGGCATCGACATGATGACACGGAGGGCTTCCTCGTCACATCCGCTCCCTATCCCTCTTAAGACCTTACCATTGGTCACCTTGCCCTTGTCATCGATCAGGAAAGAGATGTATACGGTCCCCTGGATCCCCTGTTTTTTTGCCTCATCCGGGTAATGGATGTTTCCGGAGATGTAGTTGACCAGAGCTTCCTGGCCTCCTATGAATGACGGGGCCACATCCACCTTCACGAAAACTGAGTCATCCTGTCCCTGAGGGGCATAAGCCGCCGGTTGAACGCCTTCAGTGCCTGCTGATGAAGTCTCATCTGGCAGCAATCCGGCCACTGCCCTGCCCGGTTGTCCCCAGCTCAGGGCCTGATCCAGGTAACCTCCTGAAACATCTGAAAATACAAGTAGTAACACTGCCATGACTGGAATTGTGGCAATGATCTTCCACCGGGTATGTGGAAGCGACTTAGATCTGTTCATCATGATAAACCTCCTTTTTAACAGTGAATGATTGAAATTATTGGTCATCGTATTAGCGATCAAACCGGTACCAATATGCAGCAAGATGCACTGGTACGTTTCTTTATCGTCTGACTGACTGATCACTCCTTCATCAGCGATGTATTCATGGATGTGTTTCATGGATTTCCGGTACAACCATATGAACGGATTGAACCATTGCAGGATGGTCAGCATTTCGATTAAAAGAACATCAACTGAATGCCGCTGATGAATGTGCACCTGCTCATGCATGAGCATCTCCTGCGCGTTTGATGAATGATAATGTTCCCTTGTAATGAATACATAACTGAAAAAAGAGAAAGGTGAACCGCTGCCTTCAGGCAGAAAAACGAGCTTCATTCCATCGTGTTCAACATATCCCTCCGACCGGATGATCATCAACAGACGGACAATCCGGATCAAAAAGCCGATGAGGGTGACAACAACACCTGCCAGATAAACGGCCCGCAGGAATTCAAATATCCCCGGATCACCGGGCAGTGAATATTCAGCCCATCTGGAACCGACCGAAATAGTGTCCAACAGATAACTATAACTTTCAGGCATGCCGGCCAGGTTAATGTTGATGCTGAGCAGTGGTATGATCAGGGATAGGAGGGCCGTGAAAAGCAGGTAAAAGCGGTTCATGGCAAAATGGGTGTCTTTTTTCAGGAAAAGGCTATACACCAGGTAAAACGATCCCATGGACAGTGATGCTTTCACCATCAGATATAACCAGCTAGCGCTCATCGGTTTTGTTCTTCTGGTTGATTTTATGTTCCATTAAAGCTTTTATCTCCTCCAGTTCCGACAGGCTCAGCTGCTCTTCCCTTGCAAAAAAGGAAGCCAGTGACGCGTAAGAACTGCTGAAATAATCCCTGACAAATCCCTTTAGGAACCCCCGCATATATTCCTTCTGGGTGATCAGCGGATAATACTCATGCGATTTCCTAAAGGCCCTGTGACTTACGATCTTCTTTTTTTCCAGGATCCGCACGATCGTCGAGACTGTGTTGTAGGCCGGTCTGGGCTCCTCCATCTCATTCAGGATATCCTTGACGTATCCTTTCCGTATCCTCCAGAGAATGCGCATAATCTGCTCTTCTGCCCTGGTCAGTTCTTTCATGGGAAGGATAATTTATCGTTACAAATATAAACTAATATTTTAGTTAAATCGTATGTAAAATTACAACTAAATTATTAGTTGTGCAACTTTTTTCAAAAAAATTTTTCTATCTTAAAATCAAATCTAAATCACTCTCCTTCAATACATTGTGATTTTGAATTTGAAATTTGACTGGAATTTGGTTTTTGGAATTTGTGATTTTTTCTAAATGTATGGTAACATTTTCACTCCTTTCCGGATTAACCATTGACAACCCTGCATGAACATGCCAGGGGCGCCAGGGTGGAAACCGAAAAACCCTGAACAGAGTAGGTATCCAACAAAAAGAGGGAGATGCTATGAAAAGATTGACGTTGATGATCGCAGGTTTGTTCATGCTGACAGCACCCTTGGTTGCCCTTTGCGGTGAGGACAATCCGGATGATGCATCGGGAAGGATGGGAAGAAAGATCAAGATTTCATTCTGGATCGAATTTGGAAAACCATCGAGGAATTGTGAGGGCTTTGGCTTTTGCGACTGGGGATTGACCCTGACCCTGGAGAAGGGGATGCATAAATTATCGCCAACACAGGCTGGAGGAGAGGGGTATTTCGATGATAATGGTAAATTTGTGGTTGACTTCCTGAAAGAGTATATGCTGGATGAAACCATAGAGATCTATTTTTCCCATGGCTTCATCATGGAGGAGGATACGCCCATCCCTGCGGAGGTTCTTCAGAAACTGGAATACCGGGGTGATTATACGATCAGGGCGGGGACGTACTCTGTAAGGCAGGAATCTGACAGATACATTGTCAAATTTTAATAAACGATTCACGCTTCGCCAATGTCCGGTCTGGTTGCCAATAGCGGTTGACCGGACCGGGCTGACGCCAAACCAATTTCAATCTGCCATGAAAAAAATCATCATTCTTCTCAGCTGCGTTGTTTTCGTTGCCTGTGCATCATGCTCGCGTCTCTGGTTGTTCTTCACCGGGGGACATCTTCCTCAACAGGAGGACCAGAGCAGTATTACCGCTTATGCAATCCGAACCGGAATGAGGGTTGACAATCTCTACGTTTTTAAAGACTCAGCGGCACTGAATAATTATTACCGCACTATGGAGAAGCTTCCCGATATTGGTTTCTATCACCGGAACACATATTTAATGAATGTCAAGACGAAGGAAGATTGTCATAAGACCATTGAAATGATAATTGATTCGTTAAATAATCAAACAGATTATACGCTGGATTCGCTTCATCGTTTCGGGGACGTGGTATCGGTGATATGCCATCCGGACGGAAGCCCCGTGCGGCCGGAAGACACTGCCCGGGCTGACTTCAGTGTAGTTCTATACTGGGCCACCTATCTTGGAAAAATAAATAAAAGAAACACCCTTGTGTGGGAGGAGAAGCTGTATGAAAAGGGGAAAGAACTGGGGATAAATGTCCTCAAAGTAAACTGCGATTACCAGGAAGCCTGGGAATCCAACTGATCGGGATTCTGATCGCAGGAAGTCATCTGCAGTCACAGGGTCTTACCTTTGTGGGGGTGAAAAACGATTCGCTCCGTAAATGCGAGCAGTCAACCAAACGAAACCGGTGGCTGAAGGCGCTGCAGATCTCAGGCACATCAGATCTCAGCTTTAGGCTGGCGCTGCAAACGCTTTCCCAGACGAACTGCAGCGGGAATCCTTTTCAGAACAGGATATCGGGTGAGCATCAGCTCGAATATCTTTACCAATGGACGCGAAAGGGATTTTCCATCACCCTGAAACTATCCAGTGAGCTGGGGTATGTCCTTTTGCCCGACAGCCTGTTTTATAAAGAGAAAGACATTCAAACCCTCAGGTATGATGCTTCGTTAAAAATTGCCCGAAACTGGCATATCAGCCTGAGTACCTGCACGACCACACCCCTGTACCGGATGGTCCGGTATGGCCCGGATGACTCGCTGGGTACGATTCACATGTTTGCCGGCTCCTTTCTGACCCCGCTGATCCTAGTCGTCGGTGGAGGGATCAAGGTCAGTGTGGAAGGGCTCGGCAGCTTCCACATTGGACTTTCCAGCCTTAAGCTGGTGTATGTGAATGATCCGGGAGTCTTTGCGTCCCTCGCTGCGGATACGTATTACGGAGTAAAAAAGGGGGATCAGTGGCTGTGCGAGTATGGGTTGAGTTCATCGGTTGACCTGGTGAAAAAACTGACCCCCCGTTTGAGCTGGCAATGCCGTCTGGATACGTTCATTGCCCGCGACAAAGACATGGATATTCTTTTTAAGAATTACCTTTCACTGAAAGCAGGACGCGCCATGAGTGCCACCCTTCAGTCAGGCATGGTCTATGACAAAGATCTGTTCAACATGTTTCAAGTGGAGAACCTGCTGACCATTGGATTTGCCATCCGGTTCAGCAGGTAGAAAGCTTACTCGTACTTGATGGCATCGACCGGATTGGAGGTGGCTGCCCTGTAGGAATGAAAGCTTATCGTGATCAGGCCGACGGCAAAGGCTATCACGCCGGCTATGAAGAACGATGTCCATCTGATCTTATCGTGATAGATAAACGTGGAATTGATCCAGATATCGAGCCGCCACCAGGCAACTGGAATGGCGAGGATAAAAGCGATCAGGATAAGCCATATGAATTCCTTCGCCTGGAGGTTCAGGATATGTCCGACCGAGGCACCGTGGACCTTTCGGAGCCCGATCTCCCGGGTACGCTGCTCAGCCATGTAGGACGACAGTCCCAGCAGTCCCAGCAAAGCAATGATGATAGTGAGGATGGTGGCGATCTGGAATAATTTACCCAGTTTCTCCTCAGCAGTGTACATTTCATCCATGGTCTGATCCAGGAAGGTGTAATCAAATGGCCTTTTGGCTCCAAACTCGTTCCATTTTGACTCGAGAAAGTCCAGCGTTTCGCGTTTATTGTCGCCCTTGATCCGTATGGCCAGGTAATAGCGTGGCTGATCCCTGAGCATGAGCATCAGCGGCCCGATTTCATTATGAAGTGACCGGTAATTAAAATCCTTTACTACACCGATGACTTTCATTGACCTGCCCACATTATCAATGCGCTGTCCGGTACTGTCGATGTCAAAACCCCAGTGGATCTTTTTACCGAGCGGGTTGTCGCCCCATCCCATTTCTCTGGCACACGTTTCATTGATCAGGACCGCTTCTTGAAGGTCGGTCCCGGATTCCTTGCTGAAGTTCCTCCCCAAGGCCAGTTCCATACCCATCACATTCAGATAGTCCTCATCTACCTGGGCAATATTCATTGTGTGTTCCACCATTTCACTTTCCCGTTCCACCAGAACGACCTGGATCCACTGGATCCTTCCCGGCATGCCGGTTGTATTGGTGACGCCCAAGATATTTGGAGATTGCAGAAGTTCTTCCCTGAATGTATTGGTCTTGTTTCTGAATGCCGTATCCTGCAATTCGAGCACCACAAGGTTCTCCTTTTTGAAACCCAGGTCCTTTTTCCTCAGGTAATTTAACTGACCTGTGACCACGATTGTGGCAATGATCATCAGGATAGCGATAAAGAACTGAAAGACCACCAGACCTTTTCTCAGGCTTCCCCGTTTTCTCCCGGAAGCAGCGACAGCACCTTTCAGAGAACTGACCGGCTGGAAGGAGGAGAGATAAAAAGCGGGATAACTCCCGGAAAGGATGCCGGTGAAAACAGCAATGCCCAGCAGGATCAGAAGAAGCTGGGGTTTGCGGAATATATTAAAGCTGATCTCTTTGTCAGCGATCTGGTTGAAGTCGGGCAGGATAAGGATGACGATCAGGATGGCGAGGATCAGGGCAGCTATTGTCAACAGCACCGACTCTCCCAGAAAGTGATTGATCAGGTGACTCCTGGTTGCTCCCACCACTTTCCGCATACCCACTTCCCTGGCTCTTTTGATTGATCTGGCCGTGGCCATATTCATGTAATTGATGGCTGCGATCAGGATCATAAAGACAGCAATGACAGAGAAAATGTAGATGTAGGACATATTGCCTGTCGGCAGATCGGCATCCAGTCCTGACGAAAAATGCACTTTGGCAAGAGGGGCGGATAGCAGGCTAAAGCTGGCGTTGATCTGGTCACCGACCGGCTTCATGTATTTATCGTAAAAAGACCCGAATTTATCATGGATGGTCTGCATGGAAGCTCCTTCGTTCAAAAGCACATACGTATACACACCTATGTTCCAGAAGGTCACAGGTTCCATGCTGTTGAACCGCTCCGCACCGATCTCTTTGGCAATGGTGGCACTGGAAATCAATGCATCATATTTCAGGTGTGAATTGGCCGGAAGATCACGGATGACACCGGTCACCTTATAGGAGCGGTCCGATCCTGAGATCAGGGACTCCCCGATCGGATTGGCATCCCCGAAGTATTTTTTTGCCGTCTTCTCCGTAAGGACAATGGTCTGGGGCTCTGTCAGAGCTTTTTCAGGACCACCCAGGATAAACTCAACCGTGAATACATCAAAGACAGTGGAATCGGTGTAATAAAAATTCTCTTCATAATACTCCTTCTCTTTATACTTCATAAGGGTATTGCCATCATTCGCAAACCGGACAAATTCCTTCACTTCAGGAAATTCCAGCTTTAAGGCGGGTCCCATCGGTATCGCAGTGACGGCAAACTGGTCGACCTTGTTGGATATCGTAAAATACGATTCCAGCCGGTAGATCGACTCGTATTTCGTGTTGTGCTTGTCGTATGTCAGTTCATCTTTGACATACAGGTAGATAGCGATGAATGCGGCGAGTCCAATGGACAGTCCCAGGATATTCAGAAGCGTATGGAATTTATCCCGGTTGATGGTGCGCAATGTGGTCTTAAGAAAATTCCAGAACATACCCCGATAATTTAATGTGGACAATAGGTTAGGGACGGGACTACCTGGTGTATTCCCTGATGTTCTCAGTGATGATCTGTCCGTCGAAGAGCCGGATGATCCGCTGACTGTATTCGGCATCACGCTGGTTGTGCGTGACAATGATCACGGTGGTGCCGTTTTTATTGAGTCCCTCGATCAGGTTCATGACCTCTTCCCCGTGGGTAGAATCAAGGTTTCCGGTGGGTTCGTCGGCCAGGATCAGCTTTGGGTTGGCGACGACTGCCCTTGCGACGGCCACACGCTGTTGCTGACCTCCGGAGAGCTGCTGCGGAAAATGTTTTTTCCGGTGGGTGATCTGCATCTGTTCCAGCACCTCCTCCACCTTTACCTTACGCTCTTTGGCACTGAAATTCAGGTAGATCAATGGAAGTTCCACGTTCTCAAAGACCGTCAGCTCATCAATCAGGTTGAAGTTCTGAAAGATAAATCCAATGTTCTCTTTCCGTAACCTGGCCCGTTGCCGCTCAGAGAAACCCGCAACTTCCTGCCCGATGAAGAAGTAGTTCCCTTCGGTGGGATTGTCGAGCAGACCAAGAATATTCAGCAGGGTGGATTTGCCGCAGCCAGATGGGCCCATGATGGCCACGAATTCACCTTTTTGAATCTCCAGGTTGACATTGCTCAGGGCAATGGTTTCCACTTCATCGGTCCGGAAGATCTTGGTCAGCTTTTCAGTTTTTATCATAACGATGAATTTTTATATGTGACGAATACTGGTTTAAATGGTTACATTGACCGGCTTTTATTCATATTTCAGTATCTCTGCCGGATTTACCCGGTAGGCAGAGAGCGCTTTATAGGTGCTGACAATGGATGCGATCACAAGGGCAAAAAGTCCGGCCGCGACGAACACCTTCCAGTCGACAGGTGTCCCGACAGCAAAGTTTTTCAGCCAGTCATGAACGAGCAACCATGTTGTAGGCAGGGCGATGATGATGGCCACCAGGATCAGGACATTCAGTTCTTTCATGAGCAGTCCTACGATGTGAAAACGGGAGGCTCCCATCACCCTCCGCAGTCCCATCTCCCTTGTCCGCTGGTCCGCCAGGTAAGAGGCCATTCCGTGGAGGCCCAGTCCGGCGATGAATATCACCAGGACGGTGAAGATGGCCGACAGCTTGCTCATGACCACCTCTTCGTGATAAAGGCCCTCCAGTTCCTTTTCAAGGATCATATATTCAAAAGGCCGGTCAGGGACGAATTCGTTCCAAATTTCCTCTGTGAAAGCCATTGCTTCCTGTTGAATACCGTGCTGGTACCTGACCACAATATATTTTCTGTAATCAGGATTTCCGTAAGCTTTTTTGTCCATGCTCAGCGCCATCGGGGTTGGAGCTGAATGCAGTGAGGAACTGAAGAAGTCTTTGAAAACACCAATCACCTTCTCCCGGCCCAGGTATGTGCGGAAGTTATTCCCAAGCGCATCCTCATTGCTTCCCCAGTTCAAGTGTTTTACCATCGCTTCATTGATCATCATCCCATCCTCTGCATCCCTCGGGCTGTCCTTGGAGTAGGCACGTCCAGCCACCACGTTGATGTCAAATGTTTCAATGAAATCATCATCAATGATCAGGGCGGGATAAAACTGCCATTGATCTGCCGGGAATCCCTCCGGCCGGAATTCATGGGTGTTGTAATCTTTACCGATGATGTAGTCCGAGCTGGTGACAGAAACAATAGCGGGGGACGACAGCAGCTTGGTCTTGAACTCATTAAAGTGCCGGTTGATGGGATTGTAGATGACCGGAATATATACAATGTCCTTCTTCCGGAACCCGAGATCGGTTCTGCTGATCAGGGCAAGCTGCCGGTACATGAATATGGTACTGATGATCAGGGCAATGGAGATAGTAAACTGCAGGATCACCAGTATCTTTCGGGCTTTTAAACCCGTACCTCCCCTTTCAGGATCACCTTTCAGAACCCGTACTGGCTGAAAGGATGACAGGTAGAAGGCAGGATAGATACCTGCAATGAACCCGGTAAAAACGGTGATCAGCAACAGGAGCGACAGTTTGTTTGAGTTAAGGAAGTAATTGCTCGTCACATTCTTACCGGTGAAGTCGTTGAAATATGGCAGCAGGATCTCCACCAGGGCCAGGGCAATGATCAGTCCGATGATGCTGACCACCACCGACTCGGTGATGAACTGAAGGATGAGCTGGCTGCGGAAGGAGCCAAAGACCTTTTTAACGCCAATCTCTTTTGAACGTTTGGCAGCCATGGCAGTGGACAGGTTGACATAATTGATGAAGGCAATGATCAGCAGGAAGGCAGCGATGGCCCCCAAAATACGGATATAGGAGATCTTGCCGTTGACCTCGATCTCGTAATCCAGGTCCGACTTCAGGTGGATATCGGTCAGCGGCTGCAGGTAGAGGGAGATGTTCTCCTTTTCCGCATCATAGAAATATTTCTGTACGAAGCTGGGCAGTTGCTCACCGAGTTCCTCCGGCTGTACATTCTCCTTCAGTAAAACATACGTCCAGAAAGGATTCCACACCCATGTCTGGGGTTCTTTGCCTCCCCACCGCAGGGAGGACATGGAGATCAGCATATCGTAGGTAAAATGGGATTGGGGAACCGGATCCCGGATGATCCCCGTCACCGTAAGGGTAAAAGCGTCTTCCACCTTCAGGGATTTTCCCATGGGATCTTCTGATCCGAAATACCGTTTGGCGGTCGATTCGGTAATGACCACCGAGCCGGGGGGAGTAAGTGCCTCCGCCGGATCTCCGGAGATAAAAGGTATATCAAAGACCTTGAATACGGTGGAGTCAGTGAAAAAATACCTGTACTCCTTGAATTTTTTATCACCGTAGGCCATGAAGTACGGGGACGACCAGTTATTGAAAAAACGGACGACAGTTTCGATCTTGTCGGGGTATTCCATCAACAGGTGAAAGGCAAGAGGTGCTGGTGAGCTGGACGATTCTTCTCCTACACCCTGGAAATCATACTTGTTGATAACACGGTAGATCCTGTCAGCATTCGTATGGTGTTTGTCATAGGATACTTCATCGATGATATACAGCGAGATCAGGATAAAGCTGGTCAAGCCGATGGCGAGACCGAGTATGTTGACCAGGGTGTACAACCGCCGGTTAGCCATGCTCCTGAACGCTGTTATAAGGAAGTACCTGAACATTTTACCTTAACGCTATTTACTGTCGGTGAATGGTCTATTTAAGGATCAGTTTTTCTTTATCGCCAAAAGGCTCGTAGGATGAAACCACCACTTTTTCGCCTTCCTGAAGTCCTTCCAGTACCTCATAAAAGTACGTGTTTTGATTCCCCAGCCGGATGTTGCGTTTAATGGCAAAGCGGCCGGAAGGATCAACCACATAGATCCAGTTTCCGCCGGTGGTCTGGAAAAATCCTCCCCGTTTTATGACAATCGCGTCGGACGGGCGGCTGAATTCCAGCCGCAGCTGAATGGTCTGACCCCGTTTGATATTGTCGGGGGCATCTCCGGTGAACAACAGGTCGACCGGGAAGGAACCGCCCGAAACACCTGTATAGATCTTGTGCACCGCCAGCCGGTAAGTCTTGCCGCTGAAGTCAAGTTCAGCCTCCTGTCCCACATATACACGGGAAACGTATCTTTCGTCGATGTTCGCCTGAAGTTTGAATCCGTCCTGCAGATCTACCTGCCCCAGGTGTTCTCCCTGCGATTTGGTTTGACCGATCTCAACGTTGAATGAGGAGAGCCTGCCGTCGACCGGAGCCTTTATATAAAGCAGTTCCAGGTTCTTATGGAGCAGTCCCATATTGTCGTACATGCGACGGATCGACTGTTGGATCTGTCTTTCCTGGTCGACGGTCGCCAGGGAGTCAAGTCGTTGGAGCTTAAGGGAGATGATCAGTTGTTTCAGGGAGAATTCATGATCCCGTTTGGCATCCTCGAACTCCTTGGTAGAGATCAGGCTGTCGGTATACAGCCGCTCCATGCGCTGAAAATTCTTGGTGGCCTGGTCAATCTGGTACTGCAGGTTGACGATCTCCTGCTGGCGGTATATTTTATTGCGTTCCAGGTCGATCTTTGAGTTCTGGAGGTTATTGATCGCTTCCACGATACGGGTTTCGGTTTCCATGAAACTCAGTTCCATGTTCGGATTGGAAAGCTTCAGGATGGGATCGCCTTTGGTGAGCAGTGCACCATCCTCCACAAAGACTTCCTCCACCACTCCTCCCTGCACAGCATCAATATAAACAGTATTCTTTGGATAAACGATCCCGTCGACCGGAATGAATTCCTGGAATTTGTCCCTTGACACAGTAACGATCGAAAGCTCCCCGGGGTCAACATAGATCCTGGAGCGGGTATCACGGATAAAAAGAAGGTAAATGATCAGGTAGGCAAATACAGCAACCGCAATCATCAGGGCGATCCGGCCCGTAGTCCACTTTTTTTTCTGTATCGGTCTGTCCATCCGTGATTTCTTTGCGTATTTTCAGATAATTAGGACTGTTTTTAACGAAATTTGTGCCATATGTCATAAACAGTTGATTTTCTTATATATAAATGTCTTTAGGTACCTTCGTGTAATTTTTGTTGTTCACTATCGTTCATTAATTGTACATTTACGAACAATTTGGGTTAGAAGCTACAAGCTGCAAGTCGAAGCGTAGCGAAGATCCCGCTAAAAGGTGGGACTGCAAGTCGAAGTTTGCAGCTTGGAGCCTGTAGCTAAAAATAACGCCTCCTAACGAATAGAACCATGGATAAACTCGACGCAAAGATACTCATTGTGGACGACGATGAGGATGTGTTACTGGCGGCCAAACTTTTTCTGAAGCAGCATTTCAGCATCGTACACACCGAGAAGAATCCGGAGAATCTTCCTGTTGTGATGAAGAATGAGAGTTATGATGTGATCCTGCTGGATATGAATTTCTCACGGGATGCCACGAGCGGGAAGGAGGGATTTTACTGGCTGAGCAAGATCCTCGAAAACGATCCCATGGCGGTGGTCATCTTTATTACCGGGTACGGGGATATTGAGCTTGCCGTACAAGGCATCAAGGAAGGTGCGACCAATTTCATTTTAAAGCCATGGGACAACAAGAAGCTGCTGGCCACCATCACGGCCAATTTACAGGTCAGGCAGTCCAAGCAGGAGCTGGAGGATCTGCGTTCGCGCCAGAAAGTGCTGATCGCCAACCAGGACAAGGGTTTCGGAACCCTGATCGGCCAGTCGTCCGCGATGGAAAGGATGATGGCTTCCGTTGAAAAAGTGGCCCGTACCGATGCCAATGTGTTGCTGCTGGGCGAGAATGGAACCGGCAAGGAACTGATTGCCCGTGCCATACACAAGGCGTCGCACCGCAAGGATGAAGTGTTCATCAGCGTGGATCTGGGTGCCATCAGTGAGACGCTGTTCGAGAGCGAGTTGTTCGGCTTTAAAAAAGGAGCTTTCACCGATGCCAAGGAAGACCGGGCGGGCCGGTTTGAAGCGGCACACAAGGGCACCATCTTCCTGGATGAGATCGGTAACCTCTCCTTCGGGCTGCAGTCGAAGCTGCTGAGTGTGATCCAGAACCGCAACGTAGTCAGGATCGGCACCAATAAAGAGATCCCCATTGATGTGAGGCTGATCTGCGCCACCAACATGCCGCTGTACCAGATGGTCAATGAAGGGAAATTCAGGCAGGACCTGCTCTACCGGATCAACACCGTGGAGATCGTGATCCCTCCGTTGCGCGAGCGGGTCGAGGATATTCCTCTGCTGGTGGACCACTTCCTGGAGATCTACTGCAAAAAGTACAAGATCCCCTTGAAGCGGTTAAATCCAATGACGCTCAAGCGCCTCGAAAAGCATTACTGGCCGGGTAACATCAGGGAGCTGCAGCATGCTGTCGAACGGGCGGTTATCATGAGTGAATCCGGAACCCTTCAGCCACAGGATTTCTTCCTTTCCCAGATGGATGATACCGAAAGCCAGGATATCATCACCCCTTCCACCAACCTGGAAGAAACGGAAAAGATCCTGATACGCAAGGTCGTTGACAAGCACGGGGGCAACATAAGCAAGGCAGCTAAGGAGCTTGGGCTCACACGCGCTTCTCTGTACCGCAGAATCGAAAAGCATGGTCTTTAGAGATTTCCGGTTCCTGGTCATCCTCAGGGTGATGTTGCTGGCTGCCGCCATCATTGCGCTGGCAGTTCTGTTGACACAGGCTAAGCATATCATCACCAGCATCATCCTTGGAGGGATCATCGTGTTCCAGGTATATGACCTGATCAGGTTCGTGGAGCGGACCAATTACAAGCTGACGCATTTCCTGGAAAGCATCCGCCACAGCGATTTCAGCACCTCGTTCTCCGATCCCGGCATGGGTAAAAGCTTTCAGCAGCTCAACCAGGCGCTCAACGACGTCATTCAGGAATTCAAGAGCACCCGGACCGAAAAGGAAGAGCATTACCATTATCTGCAAACCCTCCTGCAACACATCAGCATCGGGGTCATCGCTTTTCGCAAAGATGGTAAAGTGGATATCATCAACAATTCCCTGAAGCGGCTGCTGCGCATCAACTACCTCAAGCATCTCTCCGAACTGACCAAAGTGAAGGAGGATCTGCCCACGATCCTGCTCTCCATGAAATCGGAGGACAAGATGCTCATGAAACTATTCATCCAGGACGAATTTCTTCAGGTATCCGTTTATGCGACCATGTTCCGGATGAGGGGGGAGGATTTTACGCTGGTATCGCTCCAGAACATCAGCTCCGAGCTGGAAGAGAAGGAGGTTGAATCCTGGCAGCGCCTGATCAGGGTGCTTACTCACGAGATCATGAATTCGATCACACCGATCTCCTCACTGGCAGTCACTGTCAATGACATGCTGTTTGAGCGCCGTGGGGACACATACTGCCTCCGGAAGCTGGACGATGAAGATATCGACTCGGTGGAAACCGCCCTGAGGACGATTCAGGGAAGGAGCCAGGGACTGCTGAACTTCGTTGAGACCTATCGCAACCTGACACGGGTTCCAAAACCCAACTTCAGGTATTTTCCAGTAAAAGAACTTTTTGACAGGAACCTGATGCTTTTAAAGCCAAAGCTGGAGCCGCACGGTATCCAATGCTCCTGTGTCATCACCCCTGACAACCTGATGATGACGGCTGATCCCGACCTGGTGGATCAGGTGATCATCAACCTGGTACTGAACGCCATCGATGCGCTCAAGAGCAGGGAAAATCCGCTGATTACCGCACGGGCGCTAACCACCAGCGCCGGCAGGGTGATCATTGAGCTGATCGATAACGGCCATGGCATCAAGCCGGATATCATCGACAAGATCTTCATGCCATTCTTTACATCAAAGAAAGAGGGCTCCGGGATCGGTCTTAGTCTTTCCAGGCAGATCATGCACCTGCACAAAGGGACGATCACGGTGAAGTCGTTGCCCGGAGAAGGAACGACGTTTACATTGATGTTTTAATCAAAAATCCTTCATTCTTCATCCTTACTTTTAATCAATTACACCATGAATAAACTCCTTTTCTTCGTATTCATTTTCATCCTGCTTTTCACCGTGGGATGCAAAAGGAAAGAAAAGCCCGCTCCTCCTGAACCACAGACCGTGGAGCAAAAGGTGGCGGTACCGGCCTTCAATGCTGATTCAGCCTTTGGTTTTGTCAGGGCGCAGGTGGATTTCGGCCCGAGGATTCCCAATACGGAAGCGCACAGGGCGTGTGCGCGGTACCTGGCAGGGAAGATGCGGCAGTACACCCCGGATGTGATTGAGCAGAAGGGGAAAGTGCGTGCCTATGATGGTACAGTACTGAATTTCAATAACATCATCGCCTCATTCCGGCCCGGGGAAAAAGCCAGGGTGTTGCTTTGCGCCCATTGGGATTCCCGTCACATCGCTGATCACGATCCCGATCCGGCGCTGAGGAAGACTCCGGTCACAGGTGCCAACGACGGTGCCAGCGGAGTGGGTGTCTTAATCGAAGTGGCACGGCAACTGAGTCTGGCTGCGCCGGGGATCGGAGTTGACATCATCTTCTTCGACGCGGAAGATTACGGTCCTCCGGAGGATAGTCAGATCCGGAGCGGTAATGATTTCTGGGGGCTGGGATCGCAATACTGGGCAAACAATCCGCATATGCCTGGTTACACGGCCCGGTTCGGGATCCTGCTCGACATGGTGGGAGCGGCCGGGGCCAGGTTCCCCCGGGAAGCCTTTTCAAGTTACTATGCGCCGGACATTCATAACAAGGTATGGAACAAGGCGCATCAGGCCGGCTTTGGGGAATATTTCATCTACGATGATGGAGGACTTATCAACGATGATCACTACTACATCAACAAGATCCGGCGGATACCGACCATCGATATCATCCACCTGGATCCGAATTCCACCAACGGAAGTTTTTTTAACTACTGGCACACTACGGAAGATACGCTCGACAAGATCGATCCGTACATGCTGAAGGTGGTGGGGCAGACGGTGCTGGAGGTGATCTATGAGGAGGGTTAGACAAATCCCAAAATCCAAATCCCAAACAAATCCCAAATTTCAAATCTGCTTTCTGCCTTCAGCCTGCCGCTTCCTGCATCTCATGTCTGAAGACCCGGGAACCTGAAGACCTGCAGACCATCAGAGCAACTCACTTGCCAGATTCGCCAACTCCGAGCGTTCGCCTTTTTCGAGCCGGATGTGCGCGTAGATCGGATGGTTCTTGATCTTATCGATCAGGTACGAGAGGCCGTTGCTCTGGGAGTCCAGGTAGGGTGTATCGATCTGGTAGATGTCCCCTGTGAAGACGATCTTGGTGTTTTCGCCGGCGCGGGTGATGATGGTCTTCACTTCATGCGGGGTGAGGTTCTGGGCCTCATCCACGATGAAATACACGTTGGAGATGCTTCGCCCGCGTATATATGCCAGGGGGGTGATCACCAGCTTCTCGTTCTGGATGCAGTCGTTAATCGTCTTGAACTCCTTGTCCTTCTCGCTGTACTGGTTCTGGATGAATTTCAGGTTATCGAATAGCGGCTCCATGTACGGATTCAGCTTCGACTTGATGTCACCCGGAAGGTAGCCGATGTCTTTATTGCTTAAGGGCACGATCGGGCGTGACAGGAAGACCTGCTTGAAGTTCCGTTTTTGTTCCAGTGCTCCCGCCAGGGCCAGCAGCGTTTTGCCGGTACCCGCCACGCCCTGAAGGGTGACCAGCTTGACATCCGGATTCAGCACGGCATGTAGTGCAAACACCTGTTCGGCGTTGCGCGGGGTGATCTTATAGGCCGACCGTTTCTCGACCCGCTCAATCCGTCCAGTGATCGGATTGAAATATCCCAGTGCGGAGGTGGTGGTATTCTTCAGTATAAAATACTGGTTGGGGATCAGATCTTTGATCTTGAGATCCTTTGGGGTACAATAGCCCTTTTGGTAAAGAGAATCGATGACCTTTCTGGAGAGATTCTCGATCAATGTTTTACCGGTATAGAGTTCCTCGACGTTCTTGATCTTGCCGGTCTCGAAATCTTCTGCCTGCAGATCCAGGGATTTGGCTTTCAACCGTAGGTTGATATCTTTGGTGACCACAATGACATTCCGGTCAGGATAATCCCTTTCCATGACCAGGGCGGCATTGAGTATCCGGTGGTCAGGCTTGTCATCGCCAAAGATCTCCCGCGCATCCAGCTCACTGGATTCATTCATGACCACTTTCACGCTTCCGCTGTTGGGAGTGCCCAGTGGGATCCATTCGCGAAGCGTGGAACGTTCAGAGAGTTTGTCCATGATGCGGATGAACTCCCTCGCCTCAAAATTGATGATCTCGTTCCCTTTCTTGAAGTTATCCAGCTCTTCCAGAACGGTTATGGGAATCGCTATGTCATTATCTTCAAAACTTTGGATCGCATTGTGATTATAAAGTACGACGGAGGTGTCAAGAACGAAGATCTTTTTTGGGCCAGACTTTTTTCGGGGCATGTCGTCAGTTTTAGGATATCAACGAACCAACTGTAAAGTTAGCCACTTCAATCAGAGGGATTACAACTGATATTAGAGGAATATCAACAGAAGGGTGTTGATACATGTAATATGGCAGAAGATCACAGGTATGAACCGCAGGGTGAGCCCTCGGGAATTTACCCATTTACCCCTCCCCCGTCAGGGCTGGTCAAAATGCATGATTTTTATTAAACCACAGAGATCACAAAGTAATACAGAGAACACAGAGGGCTGATAACGAGTCATTTAAACTCCGTGTTCTCCGTGAATCCTCCGTGCACTCCGTGGTTAAATTGTATTTTGACACACCCTCGTGCAGGGGTAGGGTACATCAAAGAGTAAAATTCAAAGCCAGGCACCTTTTCATTTGCTATGAATCACTACTTTTGCAATGAAACGCCCATGGTTATGCCGCCCCAAAAAAAGCTGTTCCTCCTCGATGCCATGGCCCTGATCTACAGGGCATATTTCGCATTCAGCAAAAATCCCCGGATCACCTCCTATGGTATGAACACCTCTGCCATCTTCGGGTTTGCGAACAGTCTCTATGATGTTCTGAAAAATGAAAAGCCAACCCATATTGCCGTTGCCTTCGACAGCTTTGCGCCCACCCTGAGGCATATTGAATTCGAAGAGTACAAGGCTCACCGCGAAAAGATGCCGGAAGACATCGCCCTTTCTCTTCCCTATATCCGAAGGTTGCTGAGAGGATTTCAGATCCCCGTCCTCGAAAAGGAAGGATATGAAGCCGATGATATCATCGGCACCCTGGCCAAAAAAGCGGAAAACACGGGCTTCATCACGTACATGATGACTCCGGATAAGGATTTCGGGCAGCTGGTCTCGGACAGGACATTTATCTACAAACCCGGCAGGATGGGCAATCCAGCTGAGATACTGGGCGTTGACGACATCCGTAAAAAATACGATATCGAACATCCCTCCCAGGTGATCGATATCCTGGGCCTCTGGGGGGATGTCTCCGACAACATTCCGGGTATTCCGGGTATCGGCGAGGTGATCGCCAAAAAACTGATCAGCCAGTATGGCACCATCGAGAACCTGTTCGAGCATTCCCATGAATTGAAAGGAAGACTCAGAGAAAACATCGAGGCATACAGGGAGCAGGCACTGCAGTCGAAACAGCTGGCCACCATTATGCTGGATACGCCTGTAGAGCTGGACGAAGATGAGTTGAAGATTGCACCCCCGGATATGGAAGAACTACGCAAGCTGTTCGAGGAAATCGAGTTCCGCACGTTTGCGCAGCGCGTCTTCACGGATTTTTCCGTCGAAAAGCCAGGTCAATATCTGGGAAGGGAGGGGGTACAGCAGGATCTTTTCAGCCAGTCGGGGCAGGACATTCCCGAGGAGGCCGGACCGGGTGGCATGCAGACCATACACACAGTCGGGCACACCTACCTTCTGGCGGATACTGCTGAAAAACGAACGGACCTGGCCCGTCTGCTCACCAGGCAGACCAGTTTCTGCTTTGATACAGAGACCACCGGTCTGGATCCCAACAATGCCCAGCTGGTGGGGCTGTCGTTTGCCTTCGAGCCTCGCAAGGCGTGGTATGTCCCGTTGCCTCCGTTATGGGAAGATGCCTTCGCCATCCTGCAGGAATTCAAGTCCCCGTTGGAGGATCCCTCTATCGAAAAGGTCGGGCAGAACATGAAATTCGATCTGGCCATGCTCAAATGGTACGGGATCGAGGTCAGGGGGAGGATGTTCGACACCATGCTGGCCCATTACCTTCTTCAGCCGGATATGCGTCACAACATGGATGTACTGGCCGAAACGTACCTGAACTATTCACCCGTCCCCATCGAAGCTCTTATCGGAAAGAAAGGAAAGGGTCAGCTGAGCATGCTGGAGGTGGACACGGAGGTCGTCAAGGAATACGCCGCAGAAGATGCGGATGTCACCCTGCAGTTAAAAAAGGTCTTTGAGCCGCTCCTGCAGGAAACCGGAACGCGGAAGCTCTTCGACGAGGTGGAGATGCCGCTGGTGCCCGTGCTGGCATCCATGGAAGCGGAAGGAGTCAGGGTGGATATCCAGATCCTGAATGAGTATTCAAGCCAGCTGGAACTGGAAATAAAGGACCTGGAAAAGATCATTTATGATCAGGCGGGGGTTCATTTCAATATTGCATCGCCCCGGCAGCTGGGGGAGATCCTGTTCGAGAAGCTCCGGATCATCGATAATCCGAAGCTGACCCAGACCAGGCAGTACTCCACGGGGGAGGATGTGCTGATCAAGCTGGTCAACAAGCACCCGATCATCCAGAACATCCTTGACTACCGGTCGCTTACTAAGCTCAAATCCACCTACATTGACACCCTTCCCGGGCTCGTCAATCCGCGCACCGGGCGGATCCACACCTCCTACAATCAGGCCGTGGCGGCAACGGGGCGCCTGAGCTCCAACAATCCGAACATGCAGAACATTCCCATTCGCACGGAAAGAGGCAGGGAGATACGAAAGGCATTCGTTCCGAGGAACAGGGATTACATTCTTCTTTCGGCCGATTATTCGCAGATCGAGCTCAGGATCATTGCTGAGATCAGCGGGGACGAGGGGATGATGAAGGCTTTCCGGATGGGACAGGATATTCACACGGCCACGGCGGCAAAGGTATACGGGGTGGATATAGAGCTGGTATCCAAAGAGATGCGTCGGAATGCCAAAACGGTCAATTTCGGGATCATTTACGGTATTTCCGCCTTCGGATTGGCCGAGCGCCTTGGCATACCCCGCCGGGAAGCTGCTGCGATCATCGAACAATATTTCGCCAAATACCCGGGTATCAGGGAATATATGGACCGGACAATTGCCTTTGCGCGAGAGAAAGGATACGTGGAAACACTGATGAAACGACGCAGGTACATCAAGGACATCACTTCGGCGAACGCCGTGGTAAGGGGTTTCGCCGAGCGTAACGCCATCAACGCACCCATCCAGGGCTCGGCGGCGGACATGATCAAGATCGCCATGATCGGCATTTTCAATGAGATGGAAACGAGGAAGCTGAGATCCAGAATGATCCTGCAGGTGCACGACGAGCTTGTCTTCGACGCCCACAGGGACGAGGTGGAGCTTCTCCAGTTCATCGTGACAGACAGGATGAAGTATGCAATCCCCATGCAGGTTCCCATCGAGGTGGAAATGGATGCCGGGGAGAACTGGCTGGATGCGCACTGAATCAGTCAGCGGTCAGCAGTCAGCAGTTTAACAATTTAACAATTTGACAATTTGACAATTAATAAAGTGGTTTTATGAACAGCCTTCAAAAGGACCAACGCATCGTCATGACACTGGATGCGGGCGGGACAAACCTCGTCTTCAACGCAGTGCAGGGGGAACAGGAGATCCTTCAGCCGTACGTACTGCCTGCCAGGCATGATTCCCTTGAAAAAATGGTGAGAACCATCATCGAAGGATTCAGCGAGGTGAAACGTCAGCTCAGGGATAAACCGGTGGCCATCAGTTTTGCTTTCCCCGGACCTGCCGAGTACGAGGAGGGCATCATCGGCGACCTGGAGAACCTGCCAACCTTCCGGGGCGGTGTCGCGCTGGGGCCAGCGCTGGAAGAGCAATTTGGCATACCGGTATTCATCAATAACGACGGAGACCTGTTTACATACGGAGAAGCGCTGGCAGGACTGTTACCGGAGATCAACCGCATGCTTGAGGAAAGAGAGAGCCCGAAAAGGTACCGTAACCTTTTCGGAGCCACCTTTGGTACAGGCTTTGGCGGGGGGATCGTCTCGAAAGGAGAGCTGTTCACAGGGGATAATTCCGCTCAGGCGGAGGTGAACCGGATGAGGAATAAGCTCTATGCCAACTACAGTGCCGAGGAAAGCGTCAGCATCCGGGGCGTGCAGCGTGTGTACGCAAGGGAATCGGGAGATCATTCGGCCATTTCTCCAAAGGATATCTACGAGGTCGGTATGGGACTGAGACCGGGCAGCAAGGCTGCAGCCATAAAGGCTTTCGAAGAGCTGGCCATCGTCGCAGGAGATACGTTCGCCAATGCCATCACCCTGGTGGACGGGTTGGTGGTGCTGGGGGGAGGACTGTCGCGGGCCTATCCGCTGTTTCTGTCACGACTGGTACAGGAAATGAATGCTTCCTTTGAAACGGTAAAGGGCTCGGCTCTGCCACGCATGGAGATCAGGGCCTTTAACCTGGAGGATCCAAAAGAACTGGAGGTATTCCTGCAGGGGGCTACCCGCGAGATAAACGTTCCCTTTTCTGGCAAAACCATGAAGTACGATCCCCTGAAACGTATCGGTGTGGGATTCCGACGCCTGGGAACCAGCCGGGCCGTTTCGATCGGAGCATACGCCTTCGCCCTGAACAAGCTGGGGAAATGAAAATACCTCATATCTGCCGTGTTTACCAATGATCTGAATAATCCATATAATCACCGGGGATTTTCCTTTCAATTCGATATTTCTGTAATTTTGTACTGCTTTTACTGATGAACATTTTTCACTGAAATCCCATAATTTTTAACATCATATAATCTTGAGATGATCCAACAAAATTTACACTTCACGAAAAAACATCTGTCGGCAATCCCTGCCATCCTTTTCGTCCTCTTTTCTCCCAGTGCGTCAAATGCCCAGTCATTTACCTTCAATGACAGCTGGGGGGAACAGGGATTCACGCTGGTCAGGGAGACTTCCACTGGAGTGGTTATCACTTTCAGTATCAATGAATTCTCTCTTACCGACCAGGTCATCAACCGGGAGGAGATGAAGACCATCCAGTTGCCTGGTGCTTTCCTGCAAAACAATGAAGGCGCACCCAACCTGCCCGGCAGAGGGAAATACATCGCATTGCCGCGTGGAGCTACAGCCCGGATCTCCGGCCTGGAAACACGGACCGTCAGCTTACCTGACATGAACATTTCACCGGCACCACGGTTACCTCTGGTCACCGACCTGCCCCCTTTGCATTTCGAAAAGAACGTGGAGATCTACGGGAAAAATGAATTCTATCCCGCACAGCCGGTGATCCTGTCGGAACTCATGAAGGTCAGGGGAGTCGATGCCGTTATTCTGGGAATCACTCCCTTTCAGTACAATCCGGTCACCCGTGAGCTGATCGTTATCCGTGATCTCACGCTCGAGATCAGCTTTGAGGGAGGTAACGGGATCTTTGGCGAGGAACGTTACCGCAGCCGCACCTGGGATCCCATCCTCAGGGATCTTTTCATCAACCACGCTTCCCTGCCGGAAGCGGATTATTCATCCCGGGAAAGCGGATCTCGTGACCCTAACTGGGAGTATGTGATCATCACACCCGATAATCCGCTATTTTACAGCTGGGCCGACAGCCTCCGCAGATGGAGGAATGCTCAGGGCATATCAACCGGCGTAGTAAAGCTGAGCCAGATCGGGGGAAACACTTCTTCCGCCATTGAGAATTACATAAACGATGCTTATAACAACTGGCCCGTGGCACCTTCAGCTTTCCTTTTGATGGCCGATTACGGATCATCTGGGGATAACAGCATCGTTTCCCCGGTATGGGACAACTACTGCATCTCAGATAATCTTTATGCGGATGTCAGCGGAGATAATCTCCCGGATGTCGCACTGGCCAGGATCACTGCGCAGAATGCCGACCAGCTCAGTACAATGATCGGCAAGATGATGAACTATGAATTGTCGCCGCCCACCGATCCCGCCTTTTACGATCATCCCATTTCCGCCGGAGGCTGGCAGAGCGACCGGTGGTTCATCCTGTGTGCCGACATCTGTTGTGGCTTCTGGGAGCATGGGCTGAACAAGGAACCGGTGAGGGAATATGCCGGTTACGGTTCCGGAGCCCCCTCCTCCTGGTCGACCAATCCAAACACGAATATGGTGGTCAACTACTTCGGACCAAACGGACTGGAGTACATTCCCCAGACACCATCCCATCTGACCGACTGGGGTGGAAGTGCATCACGCATCAATGCGGACCTGAACGCGGGTGCTTTTATGATCGTCCACCGCGACCACGGTGAAGAGATGGGGTGGTCCTCTCCCGCTTACTATAATTCGGATATAACCCAGCTTGATGAAAATCCGCTCTCCTTTGTTTTTTCACTCAACTGCCTCACCGGTAAGTTCAACGTCGGAGGGGAATGCTTTTCCGAAGCCTTTCACCGGCATGCCTACGGGGCACTGGGAATCATAGCTGCAACTGAAGTCTCGTATTCCTTTGTCAACGATGCTTATGCCTGGGGATTATGGGATCACATGTGGCCCGGCTTTGATCCGGCCTATGGCAGCCCCGAAACCAGTTCACACTGGATCCAGCCGGCTTTTGCCAATGTTTCCGCCAAATATTACCTGCAAGCGTCTAACTGGCCATACAATCCTGAAAACAAACCACATACGTATTACCTTTTCCATCATCACGGGGATGCTTACATGTATGTCTACAGCGAAGTCCCCCAGCAACTCCTGGTAAATCACGAGGGTGATCTGGATCCAGGTCAGAATGTATTTGCCATCACGGCTACCAAGGGATCCCTGATCGGCCTTTCCATCAACGGAAATTATCTGACTTCAGCCATTGCCACGGGCTCTCCACAGAATATCATTATCACTCCCCAGCAACAGGGAACGGTCATCAAGGTAGTGGTCACCAAACAGAACTACCAGCGATACACGGCGAATGTTATGGTAGTAGGGCCTCCTACTCCTGCGGTCTCTCCCTCACCCGGCAACCATGCACTGGGCGTGGCACCCTTTACCAGCATGCACTGGAGCCAAGGTCCGCTGGGATACGTCGAATATTACAAAATATACATCGGCACGGATAATCCTCCTACGAATATCGTCAATGGCACGATCGTCATGGATACGTCATTCGTCCCACCCGTTCATCTCAATTTTGAAACCAGTTACAACTGGCGGGTGGACTCTTACAATTCCTTTGGCAGTGCCCAGGGAGTCCTCTGGGATTTTAAAATTGACACGCCTCCGGATGAAAACTTTGAAACAGGCGACTTTTCATCCTTTGACTGGTACTTCGAAGGCAACGCCAACTGGCAGACCACCTGGTCGCAGGCACGTCATGGCTCTTTCAGTGCACGGTCCGGAGTCCTGTCCCCAGGCCAGTCATCCTCCCTGCTGGTCGAGAACCAGTCGGAGTCATTCTTTATGGTTTCGATCTCCTTCTGGGTAAAAACCTCTACCGTGGAAGGAGCCAACGTGCTTCAATTCCTGGTCGATGGAGAGGTAAAAGGTGAGTGGAGTGGTGAAACAGACTGGACCGAAGGGAGCTTCAGTTTCATTGCCGGATTGCACAATTTTGAATGGAAGTATATCAAGGTTCAGGAGAAGGGAGAGGACGAGGACGCCATATGGCTTGATTACATCCAGTTCCCTCCGGGTTCTCTTCCCGTCGTAGTTAACGCCGGAGAAGACCTGATCCTTTGCGAAGGGGATACACCGGAGCTGGCCGGCAGCGCGACCAATTACACCAGCCTCCTCTGGACCACCTCGGGAGACGGATCCTTTTCCGACCCAACGATCCTGGATCCGGTGTATACACCCGGAGCTGAAGATATCCTGTGCGGAGATGTGACCCTTACACTGACAGCCACCCGTAACAATAAAAACACCAGCGACGACCTGACCGTGACGCTCAACCGGGCACCTGTTGTTTCAGCAGGCGGGACCGGGGAGATCTGCCAGGGTGACCCCTACATGTGCCTCGCTGCATCCGCTGAACATTTCCAGGAGCTGGCATGGACATCATCAGGAGATGGTTCGTTCAACGATCCGGGCCTGTTGAACCCAGAATACACACCCGGACCGGGTGACATCGAATCAGGCCAGGCTGCACTGGTTCTTTTAGCCACAGGATTTGCCCCCTGTGCAGAAGCTTCGGACACACTGCTGCTGACAGTCGCCCCACTCCCCGGTGTCGCCGGGACACCTTCAGGTCCCAGCGAGGTGGATATTTTCTACGCAGAAGCCTCCACCTATACGACAGAAGGTGCCGATCACGCCCAGTACTACCTGTGGAGCATCCTGCCGGCAGAAGCCGGATCGCTCGACTACGACAGTCCGGATTGTATCGTCTACTGGAACCCTTCTTTCCAGGGTGATGTCATGATCACCGTCAGGGGGATCAATGACTGCGGCGAAGGAACCGAATCAGAAGTATTGGAGGTGAGCGTGTACAATACGGTGAGTGTCGCCAGTCAGGATGACCCGGGCCTCGTGGTCAATGTGATGCCCAATCCGAACGAAGGAGTGTTTTTGCTAAGCATGTTTTCAAAAAAAATCTTATCTTTGGATGTTTTTCTGACCTCCTCTGCAGGGAAGGTAATTGTTTCTGACCTGAACCTCTCGGTGAACGGGTGGATCCACAAGACATACACGTTTCCCAGCCTGGAAGAGGGCGTCTATTTCATGCAAATCAGGAGCGATGAGATCATCAAAACAAAGAAGATCGTCATCATTCATTGAAAAATCAAAGAGCAAATAGCAAAACTATTTAATTTATATATGAAAAAAATCCTGTTCCTTCTCGTATTATTGACGTCTGTTATTTTGACGAACGCCAGACAGTGGATACCCATGGGATCGGAGAATCCCGTGAACGCCTCCATCGTTCTGGTCTCTTCCAATATTGAATCCTCGACGGTTCAAATTACCTTGGATGGATTTTACCAGCAAGGGGTCATCACCCCTCGAGGGCCGGCGGTGATCATCAGCGTGGGAGAATCGACATCACTCCTTGAGAATGGATCACCCGACCTTGGTAAGCTGACCGCCTCGCTGATCATTCCCGACAGGGCCCTCATGCAGTTGGAAGTGATCTCAGCCAGTTACAGGGAATTTTCGGATGCCGACGTGGCCCCATCTAAAGGGAACTTCACCCGCGACACTGACCCGGAGACCGTTCCCTATACCTATGGCTCCGCGTACTCCTCGGATCAGTTCTTTCCCGGAAGGCTTGCCGACCTTGCTGAGCCCTATATCATCCGGGATCACAGGGGACAGACCCTGATCATCTTTCCCTTCCAGTATAATCCTGTGACCCGGGTCCTGCGTGTGTACACCGATATGATCATCACGATCCGCCAGGTAAGCAACGAGGGCATAAATCCTCTTGTGCGCAGCAGCGAACTGTCAACCGTCGACCGTGATTTCAACAGGCTCTACCAGCATCATTTCCTGAACGCAGGCCAGAGCCAGGGACGGTATACACCCGTTGAGGAGGAAGGGAATATGCTGATCATCTGCTACGGTGATTTTATGGATGAGATGCAGCCCTTCATTGAATGGAAAACACTGATTGGAAGGCCGGTCGAAATGGTGAACGTTGCCGAAATCGGAAATGCCTCCGCCATAAAATCGTATGTGGCAAATTATTACAACACATACGGCCTGACCTACCTCCTGCTTGTAGGGGATGCGGCCCAGGTTCCGACCAGTTATGCTTCAGGCGACTCGGATAATGACTATACATATATCGTCGGAGCTGATCATTATCCTGACATTTTTGCCGGACGGTTCTCGGCAGAGACCGGCGAACAGGTAGCCACCCAGGTTACCCGAACGGTAAATTATGAGAAATTTCCTACCAGCAGTCCAGACTGGTACACCCGGAACATGGGAATTGGATCGAGCCAGGGGCCCGGTGACGACAATGAAATGGATTACCAGCATATCCGCAATATGCAGACCGACCTGATGAGCTACACCTATGATTACAGTGCTGAATTATTTGACGGTAACCAGGGCGGCAACGACGCAGCCGGCAATCCCAATCCTTCGATGGTTGCCAGCGAGATCAACACCGGCACCAGCATCATCCTGTATTGTGGTCATGGGAGTGTCGATTCCTGGAGCACTTCCAGCTTTTCAAGCAGTGACATCAACAGCCAGCTGACCAATGCCGGCATGCTACCATTTATCTGGTCGGTAGCCTGCGTGAACGGCGACTTCAAGAACAACACCTGCTTTGCGGAAACATGGCTGAGGGCCACGCATAACGGTCAGCCCAAAGGAGCCATCGCCACATTGATGTCTACCATCAACCAGTCGTGGGATCCCCCGATGGAAGGCCAGGACGAAATGGTGGACATCCTTGTCGAAAGTTATCAGAGCAACATCAAACGGACATTCGGCGCTCTTTCCATGCACGGATGCATGAAAATGAACGATTCCTACGGATCAGATGGTGTTGAGATGACCGATACCTGGACAGTCTTCGGGGATCCCTCCGTTGTGGTGCGTACCGCTCCACCCGCCAGTCTGACAGCCAACTATCAGAATCCCATTCCCATGGGATCCACCCAGCTGGTGGTGAACACCAATGCCAGTGAAGGAATCGTATGCCTGTCGTTCAACGGTGAGATTATCTCCACTGCGTATATCTCTTCAGGTGGTTCAGCCACGCTTTATTTCCCTCCCATCAACAGTCTCACGCCTCGTCAGTTAACCGTCTATTCCTACAATCACCTGCCTCATCTGGGAACACTGAATGTTTCAGGGCAGCCTGCCCCGGCAGATTCACCCTTCCCGGCAAATGGCTATCCTTACGCCCTGCCCTTTACGAACCTGATGTGGAACTCCGGACAGGGAGGCATTCCTGACTATTACAAAGTGTATTTCGGCACCAACAACCCACCGACCAATATCATCAACGGTACCACGGTGAATGACACCGTGTTTGACCTTCTCCAGGATCTTGAATATGAAACCCAGTACTACTGGCAGATCAAAAGCTATAACCAGTATGGAAATGTAACCGGAGATGTCTGGACCTTCACCGTGGGTTCCGCCCCGGATGAGGATTTTGAATCGGGAAGCTACTTCGGCACCGACTGGTTTACGGCAGGAGATGCACCGTGGGTATTCGACAATAATATTGTGCGGCACGGGACATATTCCGTAAGGTCCGGCAACATCGCTGAAGGGATGAGCTCCTCCCTGCTGATCAACCATCAATCGGAATCGTTCTTTATGGTTCCCATCTCCTTCTATTACAAAGTATCCTCCGTGGAGGACCAGAATTTCCTCCAGTTTCTGGTGGATGGCATCGTGATGGGTGAATGGAGCGGAGAGATTGACTGGACGGAAGCAGTCTTCAGCTTTGCACCCGGATTACACACCTTCGAATGGAGATACATGAAATCGGCCGCTGCCGGTCCGGAAATGGACCATGCCTGGATCGACTATGTTGAATTTCCTCCGGAAACCCTGCCGGTCATTGTCCATGCCGGTGAAAATGGGATCACGTGCGAGTCTTCTCCCTTTGCCCTTGACGGATCCGCATCGAACTATTCTTCTGCCTTGTGGTCCACTTCCGGTGACGGACAGTTTGATGATCCTACGCTTTTGACGGCCCAATACACTCCCGGGATCCAGGATGCCGAAACGGGGCAGGTTCTCCTGACCCTGACCGCCTACCGGGATGATGTAAGCAGCAGTGACGATCTTAACCTCATCGTTCAGCACGGGCCTTATGTTGAGGCTGGGATTCCCGCTGAGGTATGTTCCGGATCATCCTTCTCCTGTGCCGATGCGGTCGAATCTTACTGTGCATCCTTGCTGTGGAACACTACGGGCGACGGGACCTTCGACGATCCTACCATACTGAATCCGGTTTACACACCCGGACCAACGGATATTGCCCAGGGTGCGGTCAATCTCACTCTTACCGGAACAGGGATGGAACCCTGCGGAGAAATTTCACACGGATTCCCGCTAAGCATCATCCCACTGCCCACCCAGCCTCCGGCGCCGGATGGGCCAACCTGGGTGGACCTGTATTATACGACCGTTTCCACCTACATGACCTCCGGATCCAGCGCATCGCTTTATTACAGCTGGAGCATTGAACCGGGAACGGCAGGCAATATGGACAGCGATGGCGCTCAATGTGTGGTTACCTGGAATCCGCAATTCCTCGGGAATGCCACCTTACGTGTCAAAGGGATGAATGACTGTGGGGAAAGCCTTTATTCGGATGCCCTTGAGGCCTTGATTGGCAATACGGTAGGATTTGAAGAAGGATCCAGTTCCGCTGCCTTAAAGATCATGCCCAATCCCAATCACGGCCTGTTCACACTGGAGGTGACGCCTACTGCAACGAACAAGGTCAGCATACGCATTACAGATGCTCAGGGTTCTGTGATCCTCCGGGAAAATGATATTTGCGTGGATGGAACATACCGGCAAACTTACCGGATCAGCAAGGCGGGGATCTATTTCCTGTCTGTGGATGGAGCTACCATTCATTCAAGTGCGAAGATCATGGTCCGGTAATTTGGTAGAATTAGCACAAACCGACTTTGTGTATTTTATACTGATCAGGAATCACTCCTGTCAACGAACTTAAATAACCGATGAACAAGCTCCTAACTGTCATCGCCCTGTTCCTTTCCCTTCTTGCCGCGGCCCAGACTTCGTGGAGAGAGCAAGAGATGGAGGTCAGAGCGTGGCCTACTAATGCGACTCAGCTGGATCAGTTACATCGTTTGCATCTACAGGGCGATGTGTATCCTGACGGGACCGCTCTGCTTTACCTGATCCCTTCGGAGCTCGAAAAGGTAAGGATGCTGGGTATTCCCTATGAAATCCTTAAAACGGACCTGAATGCATGGTACCAGGGCTTCTGGGACAGCAGGGAATCCTACCATACCTACCAGCAGATCATCGACCTGGCCGACAGTCTTGCACTGAGTTTTCCCGGAATATGCCAGAAGACCCTCCATGGTAATTCGATGGAAGGCCGGCAGCTGGCGACGCTGAAGATCAGCGACAACGTGACGGTGGATGAAACGGAAGCGGAGGTATGGTTCGACGGGGGGATACATGGTGATGAGATCACCGGATCGGAAAACCTCATCCGTTTTGCACGCGATCTGTGCCTGGGTTACGGAAACGACGACGAGATCACCCTGTTAGTCAATACGCGGGAGATATGGATCTATTTGATGGTGAATCCGGATGGAAGAGAGCATATGGTCAGGTACAACGCCAACGGTGTGGACCTGAACCGCGACTGGGGGTACATGTGGAATGGATGGGGTGAAAGTACGGACGCTTATTCGCAGCAGGAGACCAGGGTGATGAGGGATCTTCTGTTTTCATTGCAACCATCCATCAGCCTTAGCTACCACAGTGGAATCGAGCTGGCGCTCTATCCATGGGGGTACCGTGAAAGCCAGGCCAACGACGACGCTCACCTGAGCTTCATCGCCCATCATTACTCTGATGTATCCGGTTATACAGATCTGACGGCAGAACAATCTGTTGAACTTTATCCTGTCAACGGCGGTTCCATCGATGCCTATTACGGCTGCCTGGGCTCCGTAGGACTGACTGTAGAGCTGTCCGTTCAAAAACAGCCCCCCGTCAGCCAGCTGATGTACTTCTACAACATCAATTACCCTTCCATGATCGCTATGGTCGAACAGGCAGGATATGGCATCGGAGGCATGGTGACCGACGCCCAGACAGGGGAACCTGTGCAGGCCCTGGTATATGTCAGCAATTATTACCCGGCTTACAGTGATCCCGTGGTGGGCGACTTCCATAAATTCGTGCTGCCTGGCACCTATTCACTGGAAGTGACGGCCAATGGCTACGAGAGCCAGACCATCGAAAATGTGGTGGTGTACGAAAATTATTCTGCTTATGTAGAAGTGGCTTTAACTCCTGCAGAAGACAACTTCGCCTACAAGGTGATTTCAGTCAGGATACCCGATAACAATGATAACGATGAGGGGTATACACCCGGCATACTCGGGGCCCCCGATGGGATAAATTACAGCCTGGGATACACCGGATGGATCGTGGTGGAAATGCAACAGATGATCCTGGATGGTCCCGGTGAGGATTTCGTCGTTTATGAGGGAGATGATACGCCCGAAAGTTACAGCTGTTTTGCGTCGAACTCACCATATGGTCCATGGAAACTGATCGGTGAGGGATCGGGTACCACAGCGTTCGATCTGGCCGGCGGCATGGTGCTGGATGCAAGCTATATCAAGCTCTTTGACGGAGGCGATTCTCCTTCCTCACAGAATGATTCGGGTTTTGACGCGGATGCTGTGGAGGTTCTGGAACATCCCTCCGGAACCTACCTTGCCCTGCTGTCGCTTGAACTGACCGATATCAACGGTAACCTCGACGGTTCCCTTGATCCCGGTGAAACGGCGCACCTCTCGGTCATTCTCCGCAATAACGGAGACATCACGGCCGAAGAAGTCCTTGCAACACTTACGACAGATCACCTCTTTATCAGTATCGATACGGCCACAGCATTGCTGGAGGATATGGCATACGGTGAAAGTTCATCCTGCTCGTTCACCGTGACCGCCCATGAGTTTACCACAGTCGGTTATCTCTTCAACCTGGACATGAATGTACAGGCAAACGATGGATCCTATGAGAACACGTTCAGTTTTGATTTCCAGATTGGCAGTATAGAGGAAACCTTTGAATCGGGTGATCTGAACGCCTTTGATTGGGTGACCGGAGGAAATGTTCCCTGGTCGGTTGTTTCGAACCAGGCCTTTGAAGGTACGTATTGTGCACGATCGGGCAACATTCTCAACAATGGCGTATCCAATCTGTCCATTACACTGGATATCCTGGCTGACGGGAAGATCTCCTTTTACAGGAAAGTGTCATCAGAAACCGGATATGATTTTCTGGAATTCTATATTGACAATCTACTGCTTGGCAACTGGTCGGGAGAGGCGGCATGGGAAAAGGCCTCCTTTGATGTGACCCAGGGAAGCCATACGTTCAGGTGGATTTATGACAAAGACCAGTGGACCGTCTCGGGAAGCGACTGTGCCTGGATCGATATGATCCGGTTCCCCCCGTTGCAGGTTTTCAACACGGGAACACTAACCGGAAGGGTGACCGATATGGCGGATGGATTGCCCATTGAAGGTGCTTCTATTAGTGGAGTGGCCGTCACAGGGAGCGACGGGATCTACACCATCCCGCTCAATGAAGGAGTGTACGCGATCTGTGCCGCAGCAGACGGTTATGACACCCTTTGCCTGGAAACCAGTGTGGTGATAGGCCAGCTGACAATGCTTGATTTTCAGCTCATAAACACTGTCGGGATTATCTACGATGCAACAGACGATCCGTTCATCCGTCTTTTCCCGAATCCCTCTGACAGGGAAGTCATCATCGAACTTTGCGGGTGTGCAGAATCCGAACTGAAAGCAGAATTGTATTCCATAACGGGTAACCTGATCCGTATACTCGATCAGCCTTCTGAGCTGACCACATGTGCATCCTTCAACTGGGACGGTAAGGATAGCAAGGGGAACAGGGTTCCGGGGGGCATCTACCTGTGCAAGATCCATTCAGGGGAAAAAAGCTGGACAAAAAAAATATTCCGGTTTTAGGCGATTAACTATAACTCTTTCATATTTTTACAAAAATTTTAATCACCATTAATCCAACCAAACCATGAAAAAGTTACTACCTCTCCTCCTTTTGTTATTATCACAAACCTTCCTCTATGGCCAGAATGTGGACAGGGACAAGGTAGTCCTTGAGATAGGCACCGGTACCTGGTGCCAATTTTGTCCGGGTGCTGCCGGTGCGGCAGATATGCTGGTGGAAGAGGACAAGGATGTGGTCGTGATCGAGAACCATAATGGTGATCAGTTCACGAATACATTTTCCAATGCAAGAAATAACTATTATTCGATCGATGGCTATCCTACAGCCCGGTTTGATGGGATTCTGGAGAAATCAGGAGGACAACTATGCCCCCCTCCGTGGACCAGTGTATATAATAGCTATTTAAGCTTATACAATACACGAATACAGACATCTTCACCATATACAATAGGCCTGGAGATAGAAAACACCTCGGGGAATAATTACCAGGCTAACATTACCATCCAGAAGGTCGGCGATGTTAACACTTCGAACAGCGTGGTGCACTTCGTGATTACTGAGTCGCACCTATCCGCCACATGGTTCTGCATGACGGAGTGTAATTTTGTGAACCGCAAGATGGTTCCCAATCAAAACGGAACCCCGCTGTCACTTTCGAACAACACGCAACAGATCACACTGGATTTCACCCTGGAATCAAACTGGGATGTTGGCAATGTTGAATTTGTCTGCTTCATTCAGTCGAACTCCAATAAGGAGATCCACCAGGCTGTCAAGAGAACCATCCTACTGGCACAGTTCGAGGCTGACGAAACGCTGGTATGCGCCCCGGGCACCATTCATTTCACCGATCTCTCAGCGGGTGATATCACCAGCCGTTCCTGGTCGTTTCCGGGAGGGACTCCCAGTTCTTCCAATCAACCAGATCCAACCGTTGTCTACAACAACGAGGGTGTTTATGATGTTACGCTGACCGTTTATTCCGGATCGGAAAGCAATGTGATGACAAAAAATGATTATATCCAGGTCAGTTCAGGTGTACCTTCCATTCCGGGTCAGCCGCAGGGGGAGACGCTGCTTTGCAAAAACCCGCCCAACACCAATTATACAGCGACAGGCTCTGCCAATGCGTTGTCATGGGACTGGGAAATCAGCCCCTCCAATGCTGGCCTGATCACTAACGACGGCAGCGCCACTGTCACAGTCAACTGGTTCAATTCGTACCTGGGCGAGGTTGCTCTTACGGTGAAGGCCATCAACGGATGCGGGGAAAGCGAATTTTCAAGCCCCCTTGCGATCACCATTTCTCCGCGGCCTGCCGTCTTCAATCTTACAGGTGGCGGAACCTTCTGTGAAGATGAAACAGGGATTGAGGTCGGACTGGATGGTTCGGAAGCGGGAGTGACCTACCAGCTGTTCAGGGAAGATCAGCCCGAAGGGACGTCCATAACAGGAACAGGCGGACCCATCAGTTTTGGATTGATCTCCGAACCAGGTGAATACTCTTCTGTGGGTTTCAATCCAACCACCCAATGCGATATTGACATGGCCAATACAGTAATGGTCACGATGATCTCTTTGCCAGAAGCATTTGAGATAACAGGCGGTGGAGCATGGTGCGAAGGGATGGAAGGCATCACTATAGCACAGCAGGGTTCCCAGCCGGACTGCCAGTATGAACTGTTCTGCAATGATGCCACGACGGGGGTGGTAGTCACCGGTACGGGCGAAGCCCTTGATTTCGGACAATTCACTACCCTGGGAGCATACCATGTGGTTGCCACCAGCACACAAGCACCCTGTACCAGCCAGATGACCGGAACCGCAGCGATCACCCAGGCTCCGTTACCTGTAATACCAGCAGCACCACAGGGACCGGTCACAGTCGACCTTTACTATTTGAGCGAAAGTGAATATGTAACCGAAGGAAGCCTTTATTCAGATGCTTATGCCTGGGAACTGATCCCTGCTGAGGCAGGTGTGATCGAAGCCATCGACGACACCCGCATCATTGTGATATGGAATATGGATTTCCTCGGACAGGCTGAGATCAAAACCCGGGGACTCAATGTTTGCGGTGAAAGCGAGTGGTCGGAGTCCGTGAGTGTGACTATATTGAACACCGTCGGATTCAATGCGATCTTTGACCAACTTGGGATCAAGGTTTCTCCCAATCCGTCAGACGGCATATTTACCATCCAGTTGAAATCGGACAAAGAAGAAATCGCATCCATCAGGATCGTTTCCCCGCTGAACTCGGTCGCTTTTGAGGAGAACAGGATCTCGGTCAACGGGTCGCTGACGCGCACGGTCGACCTGAGTCATGCCTCCGACGGGATCTATTTCCTGTACGTTGAAACAGGTCAGTCCACCTACATCCGGAAGCTGGTCATCAACTAAGTTTCCAGGCAAATCTTCAGGAAAGACTTTTCTCTAGGAATCTTAGTTAATTAAATTTAGCTACCATTTCCCCCCTATTCTTTTTAGATTGATTCTAAATTATTTTCCTCCAATTGCAATAGCACTGATTATCCCTACCTTTGTATCTCTTTTTATTAGTTAATCTAATGATTAATAATATAATAAGAATTTTCTCTCTAACCAAAGCAATTTACCATGAAAAAGTTTACTTTTCTTTTTTTAATGCTTTTATTTCAAACTTTTCTCTTTGCACAGAATGTGGAAAGAGAAAAGGTAGTCCTTGAAATAGGTACAGGCACATGGTGCCAGTTTTGCCCTGGTGCGGCAGCCGCTGCTGATCAGCTCGTAGCGGAGGGCAAGGATGTGGCCGTGATCGAGCATCACAACGAGGATAATTATGACAACACATATTCCAATTACAGGAATGATACGTACTATAATTTGAGCGGATTTCCAACAGCTCATTTTGACGGATCGACAGAAGAAGTGGGAGGAAAGGCCTGTCCACCCCCTTTCACAAGTGTTTATACAACCTATCTTGGCTATTACAACCAACGGAAACAAATTACATCCCCTTTTACCCTTGACTGGTGTGTCACGCACCTCAGCGGGAACAACTATGAGGTAAATATCAGCATCACAAAAGCAGGTACGGTTGCGACAGATAATACGGTTGTCCATTTCGTTGTCACTGAGTCCGAAATTGCGACGAACTGGTTCTGCATGACGGAATGCAATTTCGTCAACCGGCTCATGGTTCCGGATCAGTATGGGACCGCGCTCAATCTGACGAACAATGTACAGCAGATCTCTCAGAACTTCACCCTGGATGCATCATGGAATACCGCGCACATCGAATTCGTCTGTTTCATCCAGAACAATACGACAAAAGAGATCCACCAGGCATCCGGCAGGCCGTTCGATGAGGCATCGCCCCCGCTTGATACTGATTTTACCGCAGACGAAACCGAGTTCTGCCAGACCGCTACTGTCCATTTCATGGATCAGACTTCGGGATGTCCGACAAACTGGCAATGGACATTTGCCGGCGGCACACCTGCCTCTTCCACCCAGCAAAATCCCACCGTCACCTACAATAATCCGGGCCTATACAGTGTCATCCTGAAAGCATGGAAATCCGGCGAGTCGATGACGGTGACCAAGGAAAATTTCATTTTTGTGGGTGCCGGGACGCCGCAGGTGCCTTCGTTGCCGACGGGCGAGGCAGCACTTTGTAAAAACCCCCCCAACACGGTCTATACAACCCAGTCGGGCGATGCGCTGTCCTATGACTGGGAACTGGATCCCAGCAGTGCCGGACTGGTCCTGGATGACGGTTTTTCATCCGTCACCATCAACTGGTTCAATTCTTTCCTGGGAGAGGCCAACATAACGGTTAAAGCGATCAATCCATGCGGAGAGAGCACCTTTTCCGAACCGTTGACCATTGCCATCTCGCCCCGGCCCACCGCCTTTCACCTGATGGGCGGTGGTGAGTTCTGCGAAGGGGAACCGGGCGTTGAAATCGGGCTGGATGGCTCTGAAATCGGCGTGACCTACCAACTTTTCAAGGAAGAACAGCCGGAAGGAACCTCCATTCCGGGGACCGGTGGACCCATCAGCTTCGGCCTGGTATCCGATCCGGGTGAGTATTCTTCCTCGGGCATGAATGAGGCGACACAGTGTGATATAGTCATGTACAATACGGTTGCTGTCACCATGATACCGATGCCGGAGTCCTATGCGATGACAGGCGGTGGGGAATGGTGCGAGGGGATGGAAGGAATTGACATCGGCCTGGAAGGCTCCCAGGTTACTTGCCTGTATGAACTCTTCTGCGATGACGTCACTACCGGAGTTATTGTCCAGGGATCAGATGAAGCACTTAGTTTTGGACAATTTACCACTACGGGCACATACCATGTGGTCGCAACCAACATTGAAGCGCCTTGCACAAGCCTGATGACCGGTACGGTCCACATCACCCAGGCTCCTTTGCCTGAAATCCCGGTGGCTCCCCAGGGCCCTCTCACTGTTGACCTGTACTATTCCAACGTAAGCGAGTACGCAACAGAAGGAAGCCTGTATTCCGATGTATACGGGTGGGAACTTACTCCTTCAGAGGCAGGCAGTGTTGAGGTCCTTGATGCCACACACATCCGCGTGACCTGGGACATGGACTATCTTGGCCAGGCTGAGATCACCACCCGGGGAATCAATGTATGTGGCGAAAGTGAATGGTCACTCCCAATCACCGTCACTATCTACAACACCGTCGGTTTCAATATGATCTCCGAACAGTTGGGGATCAGGGTCGCTCCGAATCCTTCAGATGGATTTTTTACCATACAGATGAAATCTGACCGGGAGGAAGCAGTTTCTATCAGGGTGATCTCCGCACTGAATACCATCGCCTATAAAGAAATCAAAATCACCGTCAACGGTTCGCTGACCAAAACCATCGATCTCAGCCATGCCCCCGATGGGATCTATTTCCTCTATATCGAAACGGATACATCCACCTACATGCGAAAGCTGGTCTTCAATTAATATAATCAAAAAAGGCTGTCCGACCGACAGCCTTTTTTGATTAGTAAAATAATTACCTTTGTGGTTTATCATCTTTAATCATAATGAAAAAATATTTCATCCTCCCGGGCCTTTTCCTGGCCATGAGTCTGGGGATACTGGCAGCTACGGTCGAAAAAACCTATACCTTCAGCAATCACGCCCTCACACAAAAAGGCGATTATTCACTGATCACCTTTGATGATTGCTACCTGACAGGGATCCCGGGTGAACCGGTCCTGCCCTACTGTGCTGTCAGACTCCTGCTCCCTCCGGGCCAGGAAGCAGTAGCGCTGGAGTTTTATGGTGAGGATGAGGTCACCCTGCCCGGCACATACCTGATTTATCCGGCGCAGAATGTACAGCCGGTTTCCGGGGGAAGAACGGGAGCATTCATTAAAAACGAACAGGTTTACAGCAAGGATCAACACTATCCGGCCACACAATACGGTCAGCTTTCGACAGAATTCCTGAAGGGCCATTCTGTTGCTCTTTCAGCATTCACGCCTGTGATCTATCATCCAGCGACAGGTTCTGTATCCTATTACCAGAAAGTTACCCTCGTGCTGAAAACCAAGGACAGCCAGGCGGCCCGGCAGGCGTTGAACCTGTTATCTTCCGGCAGTTCAGGAAATGAATTCATCGGACAATTCATTCAAAACAGCCAGGATCTTGCTGCGTATCCTTCCTTCCGGCAGCGTGATGCGTTTTATTCCTACCTGATCATTACGCCGGATCAGTTCTCCGGGAGCTTTGAAGAAATGCGGGCTTACTATCTCCAATGCGGACTTGAATCGACTGTCATCACAACAGAATATATTTCATCCAGCTACAGCGGCCAGGATCTTCAGGAAAAGATCCGGAACTGCATCATTGGAGAATATACGGACCACGGGATCGAATATGTCCTTTTAGGGGGAGATGTTGAGCACATCCCGTACAGGGGATTTTACTGCACGGTGCAATCTTCGTCGGTATATGAAAGCAACGACATCCCTTCCGACCTGTATTATTCCGGACTGGATGGCACATGGAATGACAATGGCAACGGCAGCTGGGGCGAGATCGGTGAGGAAGACCTGCTGCCCGATGTGGCTGTTGCCCGGCTGCCCTTCAGCAACCAGGCCGAACTGGCCCGAATGCTCCATAAAGTGATGATGTACCAGCAGGAGCCTGTGACAGGGGAACTCAGGGATCCTTTGCTTGCCGGCGAAAATCTTTACAGTGATCCCGAAACCTGGGGAAGCGACTACCTTGAACTGCTCATCGGATTTCGTGAAGATAACGGATATACAACGGATGGCATTCCCGGGGATCACACCATCGAAAAACTCTACGCGGAAGTTTCATCCTGGTCAAAGTCCGACCTCCTGGCAAGCATTAACCAGGGCAAGTCGTTCGTGCACCATGTCGGTCATGCCAATACAACCTATACCATGATGTTCGACCTAGGGGACATCACCAACAACAATTTCTCGCAGGTCAACGGTACCGACCATAACTACACCATTGTCTATACCCATGGCTGCGATTGCGGAGGATATGATTACAATGACTGCATTCTTGAAGAGATGGTGAAGATTGACAATTTTGCCGCGGCCGTTGTCGGGAACTCAAGGTACGGGTGGTTCAACGAGGGCCAGACAGAAGGTCCTTCGGCCCACCTTCACAGAGAATTCGTGGACGCCCTTTACCACGATAAGCTCAGCCGGATCGGACGCACGCACATGGAGTCACGTATTGAAACCTCGCCCTGGGTGAACGCGCCTGGACAATGGGAAGAAGGAGCCCTGCGCTGGTGCTTCTACGACTGCAATGTGCTGGGGGAACCAGCAATGTCTATTTGGACCGACGAACCGATCATTCCGGATGTTTCCTATGTTTCAACCATTCCGACAGGGCAGGCCTCGATGGATTTAACTGTTTCTTACGAAGGAGAACCACTTGAAAATATTCGTTGCGTGGTGATGAAAGAGGATGTGTTCAACGGATTAGGAATAACCAGCTCCAACGGCCAGGCGACAATCAGTTTTGAAGAAGTCTTCGCCGAACCGGGGGAAGCCCAGCTTGTGATCAGCGGGTACGACTGCCTCACAACCACCTGGCCGGTCACTATCATTCCCAGCGAGGGAGCATATGCCGTATACTCCACCCACACCATCGGGGATGAAGGAGGCAACGGCAACGGGATACCGGAATACGGGGAATCCATCCTGCTGTCTATCGACATTAAAAATGTCGGCGAGCAATCCGCCTCCGATGCATCAGCAACACTGGCAACAGACGATCCCTACATCACCCTGACTGATGGCCAGGAAGAGTACGGGACCATCAACAGTGGCGAAACGATATCCATTGAGAACGGATTTGCTCTGGAAATTGCTCCGGACATCCCGAACAAGCATACTGTGACTTTCCAGCTTACAGTGACTGCACAGGATTCATGGACATCCGATTTTTCGATCACGGTCAACGCTCCAAGCCTGTTCCTGCGAAAACTAAGCGTTGACGACGAAGAAGCCGGAAATGACAATGGAATACTCGATCCCGGTGAGACAGCCTACCTGCGGATCGAAGTCGGCAATTTGGGATCATCTGCCTCTTCCGGAATTACAGGTCAGATCAATTCAACAGATCCATACCTTGAGATCCTCGACGGTCTTTTTGAAACAGGTTCTCTGGCACCCGATGAGACAATCCAGGCGACCTATTGGGTGGCCTTGAGCCCTTCGACCCCAATGGGCACGGTCGTTGACCTGAGATCCCGAATCATATCGGGAGCCTATGAAGTGATAAGGGAGTACGAGCTGCTCACAGGGATCATCGTCGAGGATTTTGAAACAGGCGATTATTCAAGGCACAGCTGGCAATTTGCAGGAAATGCACCCTGGCAGATAAGCCAGGAGAATCCCTTTGAAGGAGATTATTGCTCTCAATCAGGAGATATCAACGATCTTGGGTATTCCCAGATGATGATCACGGCCGAGGTCCTGACCGATGATTCGATCAGTTTCCATTTCAGGGTCTCCTCAGAAGCAGATTATGATTTTCTGATTTTTTATATTGATAATGTTTCAAAGGGACAATGGTCAGGCGAATGGGGCTGGTCGTATGCCTCCTATCCGGTTACTACGGGACTGCATACCTTTAAATGGATCTATAAAAAGGATTCATGGATGAGCTCAGGCGGAGATTGCGCTTGGGTGGATTATGTTTCCTTTCCCCCCATTTATATCCCCGTTTCCGCTGGTGAAAATCCTGTTCCCGCAGAACTTGACATATATCCCAATCCTTTTGTGGATAATATTATAATGCAATACACTGGATTATTGAAGTCCCCTGCAGAAATAACCCTGTTGAACTCCACGGGGCAGATAGTCATGGGAAAGAATATGTATCAGGCTGGTTACGGAAATGAAGCCACCGTGACCTTTGATCTAGCCACCCTGGAACCAGGGGTCTACTATCTTCGGATGGTGACTGATACCGGTTCAGAAATAAGAAAGATCATTAAAATACGATAATTATCACACCACCTTAACATTTTATCCATGAGCCAACGATTACTTAAGTTGATCCAGGTCATCCTGGTGTTGCTGATTTCACTTCCTGTTTTTGCACAACAACTTACTCCGGGGAAACACCTACCCAGAGCGGTCAAAGGCAAGGAACATCTGATCGATACCCGCATCGACAACATGACCTACTGGAAGCACATGGCGGAGAAGGGCTATGTGGAAGTGGCCCCGTTCCGGCAGGTTGAGCAGGCCACGTACAGGGGAAGCAAGATCAATTCACGGAGCGTGACCATCGAAGATTCTCCGGATATTCGTCTTACGGAGGCCAACTCCACCCAGAGCGAGAACTCTGTCTTTGTCAATCCCAATGATAATCAGAATGTGCTGCAGTCGAATAATTCCACGACGAATCCGGTATATGCCCTATACGGGGCCAATGACTTCTATACTTTTGACGGAGGTGAAACATGGGAGGGAGAAGTGGAAGGTGCCGGCGGCGAGAATTCAGGGGACCCTTCGGTATGTATCAGCAACGACGGGAGGTATTATGTGGGGTACATCCACAGCAATTACGATCAGGGAATATCTTATTCCACTGACCAAGGGCAGACGTGGACTGCCGTGCAGTGTGCCGGGGGAGGATATATTCTCGACAAGAATCATATGTGGGTTGATAACAGCCCGACCAGTCCTTACGAAGGCAATCTGTATTCCGCATGGACCAATTTCCAGGGTGGGCCCAACGAAAACGAAATAGAGATCGTGCGTACCACCGACGGGGGAGTCAGTTACTCCAGCCGCCTGGGCATCAGCCATGCGGTCAATGCAGGCAGCCACAACCAGGGGGTCAATATCCAGACCGGACCGGATGGGCAGGTATATGTGGGCTGGACGATCTACGATGGCTGGCCAACCGACGAAACTGCCATGGGATTTGCCAAATCTCTCGACGGCGGAGTCAGTTATCAGACAGCCCACCGTATCATTGAAGATATCCGGGGTATACGTACCTCCGAGACGTCCAAGGATATGCGGGTGAATTCGTTCCCCTCCATGGCCGTCGACATCAGCAACGGCCCCTACCGGGGAAACATCTATATGGTCTGGACTAATATCGGGGTGCCGGGGATCAACATGGGTCCGGATATCGATATTTATATGATCCGGTCAACCGACGAAGGGGCAACCTGGTCAGATCCGGTCCGTATCAACCAGGATCCTTCCGGACTGGGCAATGAGCATTATTTCCCCTGGATCACCTGCGATCCGCAATACGGAACACTCAGCGTGATTTTCTATGACGACAGGAATGTTTCCAACACACAATGTGAGGTTTTCTGTGCTGTTTCATCAGACGCAGGCGATACCTGGGAAGATTTCAGGGTAAGCGACGTTTCGTTCACTCCGGCTCCCGTTGAAGGGCTCGCAGGTGGATACATGGGCGATTATTTAGGGATCTCCTCCAATGGCCGCAAAGTTTACCCGGTCTGGTCAGACAACCGTCTGGGCCACGTCATGGCCTTCGTTTCACCGTTTGAAACCGGTCCGCCTCCCAACCAACCTTGGCTGATCTATTCCTCACACCAGATCAACGATCTGCTGGGTAACGGGAACGGACAGGCCGACTTCGGGGAATCCTTCCTGATCGACCTTACTATGGAAAACATCGGAGACCAGCCGGCATCATCCGTTACAGCCGTACTGACCACCGATAATCCATGCGTTACCGTTTCCGATGGCCAGGAAGATCTGGGTGATTTCAGTGTTGAAGAAACCAAGAGCTTCCCGGGTATTTTTAACCTCACACTCAGCAATACCATTCCTGACAACGAAATCATCGACTTTCTTCTTACTACCACCGATGCCAATGACAGTACGTTCAACAGTGTGTTCAAGATCACATCCCATGCGCCGGCCTTAACGATCGGCCAGATGACGATATCCGATCCGTCGGGGAACAACAACGGAAGGCTGGATCCCGGTGAAACGGTCGAGATTTTCATCAGCACCTCCAATCCCGGAGACTATGCCGCCAACAATGTTGCAGCAGTACTTTCCACCGACAGCCAAGAAATTACGCTGCACACCACCACTGCTGATCTGGGAACCCTGGATGCCGGTGAGAACACCTCAGCATCCTTCAGCGCCACGGTATCAGAAGATGCATTCACGGGATCCGCAGTGAGCCTCAACTATGACGTTGAATCCGAATACCATTCGGCACAGGTCAGGTTCATCCAGAAGATCGGATTGATCTTGGATGATTTTGAAACGGGGGACTTTTCATCCTTCGACTGGACTTTCGGAGGAAATTCCCCATGGTCGATGACCGATGCAAATGCTTTCGAGGGTTTGTATTGTGCCATTTCAGGGGCCATCGGGAATAATGCCTTCTCTGAACTAAGGATCCGGTACGATGTGATGTTCGACGACAGCATTTCTTTCTACAGAAAAGTTTCCTCTGAGCTGGATTATGATTTTCTGTCATTTTATATCGACGGAGTCCTGCAGGATGAGTGGTCGGGGGAAGCTGACTGGGAAAGGGTTGCTTTTGCGGTCACATCCGGAGAACATATCTTCAAATGGGTGTATTCAAAGGATGTTTATTCGATGGAAGGACAGGACAGGGCCTGGATCGATTATGTCATTTTCCCGGCTGAACTGAGAACCTCGGCCAATGCCGGATCAGATGGCATTACCTGTGAAACCTCACCCTTTCTCCTGAGCGGAACAGCTACCAAGTATAACTCTGTGCTTTGGTCAACATCCGGCACAGGATCTTTCAATGATCCAACGATCCTGACTTCCATGTACACTCCCGGTGCTGAAGATGTTTCAGCCGGTTCGGTTATCCTGACCCTAACAGCCTTCGGAGATGAGATCAACGTGAGCGATGCCATGACGCTTGAACTCACCCTGAATCCAACTGCACATGCAGGTTCAGACGTAGCCGTATGCGGTCTTGAGCCCATTACCATCCAGGAAGCTGTGGCTGAGCACTATGACAGCCTTCTGTGGACGACTACCGGAACAGGCACCCTCGTCAATGCCACTGAACTCCAGGCGGAATACATACCGGCGCCTGAGGAGCTTGGCCAATCCGTCACACTGAAGCTCACAGCCTACGCGGCGGAGCCCTGTCAGGATATGACGGATGACATGGAAATGACCTTTATTCAAACTCCTGATCCGCAGATCAACGGACCTTTGTCCGTCTGTCAGAATGCAGTGGCCACATACAGCACGCCGCTTTTAGATTCCTATTTCTATACCTGGGAGATCGGTGGGGGAACCATACAATCAGATCCTTCCTCCAATGAGATCACTGTGCTATGGGATACCGCAGGGACGGAAAACTGGCTGATTGCGACTCAAACCAATGGCATGACCATGTGTCATACCTGGCAGGTAGTCACGGTTACCGTTCATGAGCTTCCTGTCCCTGTGATCTCGGGCGATCCATCTGTCTGTGAAAATGCTTCAGGCATTGTTTATTCAACCCCTTCCCTGGAAGGTCATTCGTATACCTGGACGATCGAAGGCGGAACCATTGCCGCCGGACAGGATATGGCAGAGATCAGCGTTGACTGGAGCGCGGCAGGAGCAGGGGCGTTATCCGTCACCGAGACTGTTGATTCCACCGGATGCCTGATGAGTGCCGGTTTCCCGGTTACGATTCATTCTTTGCCGGTCGTCTCCATTGGAAATGACACCAGCATCTGCCACAACCATACCCTGACCCTGGATGCAGGCAATCCGGGCGCCCAGTATCTCTGGTCAACCGGAGAGACTACCCGTGTGATCACGATTGATTCGACCGGAGTCGGAATCGGAGGGACAAAGAATATATCCGTCATTGTTACCGATGCAGAAGGATGTGGCGCAGAGGATACCCGATCCGTCTATTTTGAAGATTGCACAGGGATCGGTGAAAATGAATATGATCTGGGCGTGAACCTCTACCCCAATCCCGGAACGGGTCTGTTCACAGTGATCATGAATGCCTCTCAGCCGGATGTGGTCGACCTGTTCATCCTGGATTCGAAGGGAATGAAAGTCTATCAGCAGGACGACATCCGGATCAACGGTCAGTACCAGCTGAAGCTGGATCTGACAACTCTCGGGGAAGGGATCTATTTCATGAATATTAAAAGTGACAGGGTGAATGTCATAAAGAAGATGATGATTCAGCGATAGATCAGTAACGTCTGTCAGTCACCCGAGTGGTGATCCGCATTCCTGAATACCATCGGCTTAGGAATCCCATCGGGATTGCTATGGGATAGCTGATGAAGAATTTTTCAGTTAAAATTTGTTTTTTTCGAAAAATGGGTAGTACGTTTTTGCCATTTGGGGGATTAACCATTAAAAACCATGGCAAACACGTACACCCAATTCAACATCCATATCGTATTTGCTGTTCGGGGAAGGGAGCATCTTCTGGTGAAAGAAATTCGGGATCGAATCTTTGAGTACATCAGCGGAACGAAACGGGGACTCGGCTTGTTTCCTCTGGCAGTCAAAAGATATTCTGATCATGTGCATATCTTTTTTGAATTACCCCCTGACCAAAGCGTGTCCAAAATTGTACAGCAAATTAAAATCAATTCCTCCAAGTGGATCAACGAGCAGGGTTTCTTCAGCCGGAAATTTCATTGGCAAAATGGGTTTGGTGGATTATCATATTCACGTTCACAGAGGCGGCATGTTATAAATTAACGTGAGTTCGACGTAAAAAAATGCCACTATAATAATTTATTAAGCAATTGA
>JAEAMF010000198.1_pt1 | contig 100040 bp, 81 predicted proteins | sample 8958721 | NCBI WGS metagenome assembly JAEAMF01 (sample SAMN16933255, study PRJNA681124) | bioreactor sludge metagenome | isolation source: anaerobic bioreactor treating anionic surfactant - SDBS | place: India: Bengaluru | collected 2019-02-28
GCTATTTTACCAAAAATTTTGTGCGTTTTACTTTACTGTCTATTTTCTGGTTGTGATTGTGAAACGCAATGGAAGGGGGAACGCCAAAAATATGTTAAACTACTTCGGCAACTACAAAAGTGCTTCCGCCAATGTAAATCATGTCATTTGTAGTTGCTTGCTTTTTGGCATATTGAAAAGCTTCGGGTATTGAATTAAATGCTGTTGCGTTAAAGCCGTTTGCGGTTAGTTTGTCTTTTAAAATAACTGCCTCTAATCCGCGGGGAACATTTGGTTTTGCTACAAAATATTCCGCCTTCTTTGGCAAATAAGGCAAAATAGAATCAATGTCTTTATCGTTTACAACGCCGAAAACCATAAATAATTTATCGAACTTTTGCTGACGAACCTGTGTCATTACTATCTCGAGTCCATTTTTATTATGAGCCGTATCGGCAACAATTAAAGGTTTTTCAGACAAAACCGTCCATCGTCCTTTTAAACCGGTATTTTTTTCAACATTTAAAAATCCCTTAATAACATTATCATCGGCAATTGAAAAATGATTCTTTAATAATTGTAGTGCCTGATATGCTGTTTTTTTGTTGTGAACCTGATAATTTCCTTTTAAATCGGAATCTAATTCGGGAATATCATCAATTGTTGATGCAAAATAAATTGGGGCGTTTTTAAGTTTGGCTTCTTTTTCAAAAACTTTTCTGGTTTCATTGGTAAATTCGCCAATGACAACAGGAATGTTTTCTTTTATGATTCCGGCTTTTTCAAAAGCGATTTCTTCTAACGTGTTTCCTAATAAATTCATGTGGTCCCAACCAATATTGGTAATGACACTTAATAAAGGTGTGATGATATTTGTGGAATCTAAGCGACCGCCCAAACCGACTTCGATAATGGCGACATCGACTTTTTGATGAGAAAAATACTGAAAAGCCATACCAACCGTCATTTCAAAGAAGCTTAATCTATTAGCTTCTAGAAACGATTTATTGTTTTCGATAAAATCAACCACAAACTCTTTTGAAATTTCTTCGCCATTTATGCGGATGCGTTCGCGAAAATCAACCAAATGCGGCGATGTGTACAAACCAACTTTATAACCGGCTTGTTGCAAAACAGACGCAATTAAAGACGATGTGGAACCTTTACCGTTTGTTCCGCCTATGTGAACGGTTTTAAAGGTGTTTTCGGGATGGTTTAAATGCGATGCTAATTTTAAAGTATTGGTGAGATCTTTTTTATAGGCACTAACTCCCAATTGCTGAAACATTGGTAGTTGCTCAAACATCCATTCAACTGTATCTTTATAGTTCATGATATCTTGGAAATTTATACTTTAATAATTTATTATGTAATATTTTTTTCATTATTTAGCACAAATAATTGAATGGAAAATATTAATCTACAAAAATCAATTTTTTAAGCGTTAAATAAAACTTTATGATGACATTTTTTTTACAAGCTGCACCAGACAGTTTAACACAAACAACACAAGCAGTGGTAGAAAACATTGCTGTAACTAAAGAACTATCTCTGTTTGAGTTTGTTTTAAAAGGCGGTGTGTTTTTAATACCAATTGTAATTTTATTTGTTTATACAATTTATCTTACTTTTGAAAGATACTTTTATATTCAGAAATCGGCCAAACAAACAAGTCCAGGTTTAATGGATTCTTTAAGCACACAGCTAAATTCTGGTAATTTGGATTTAGCAATTGCATCGGTTCAACGTGAAAACACGGCAGAGTCTAAAGTTTTGCATGAAGGATTGCTTACAATTGGTAGACCAATTTCGGAAATTGAATCGAACATGGAAAAAGTGACCAATATTGAAATTGCCAATATGGAGAAAAAACTGAACCATTTGGGAACTATTGCTGGTATTGCGCCTACTTTAGGATTTGTTGGAACTATTTCAGGGGTTATTAAAATTTTCTACAACATATCTATTACCGAAAATATTAGTATTGCCAACATTTCGGGTGGTTTGTACGAAAAAATGATCAGTAGTGGTGCCGGATTAATCGTTGGTATTATTGCTTATGCGGCGTATCATCTTTTAAACGGAAAGATTGATGGATTTGCTTTACAGTCGCAAAAAATCATATTAAAATTTATTAACATAATACAAAGACCAAATGGCCATAAAGAGAAGTAGAAGATTTCATGCTGAAGTTGCAACCTCATCGTTAAGCGACATCATGTTTTTTCTGTTACTTTTTTTTATCATTATATCTACTTTAGCAAACCCAAATGTTATTAAAATGACTTTGCCTAAAGCAGAATCAACAGAAAAAACAAACAAACAGCTGATTACTTTATCTGTTAACGAAAACAAAGAATTTTTCATTGATAAAGAACCGGTTAATCCGCAAGATTTAGAAGCGCATTTGTTAGCGAAACTTGGCGGAGATAAAACTCAAACCGTTGTTGTTAGAATTCCTTACAACCTACAGGTACAAGATTTAGTAAACGTTTTACAAATTGGTGTTAAGAACAATCTTAAGTTTGTAATTGCTACCAATAAGAACTAAAAAAAATCTTGATTACAAATCCTTAATATATTAATAGAGATTATTAAATAAATTAATTAAACACTTGCCAGATTGTTTTGGCAAGTGTTTTTTTTTCTTTTAATAAATTCTTATTTGTTTTTATTTTGATGATACTTTTGATTTGGTGTAAATATGTAATTGGAGTAATGAGTTTTTTTTTAGATTGTAGATTTGAATTGCATTTTTAACCAACAACTTCATAATTGGAAATTTTTTATAGAATTTATCTACATTAAATGCTTGTTTTAGCGTAGTTCTTTATCAAATAAATTATAGCAAATATGATATTCAGCGATTTATTGTTTACCACGGATACATACAAAGACACAACAAGAAAGCAGATAATAATCTAACTTTTTTGATGACACTAATCATAACAAACTGGATAGCTTCAAGCGTTTTTTAATTTATCTGTTGCACTTATCACTTTAAATAACAAATTAAAAAATAGTAATCTAAATTTTACTTCGTACTTGTTGACGGGTTTTATGAACTAAATTCAGTAAGACTAAAACTTTCATATATAGAAGTGCAAGCTCCCCAAAAAAAATGCCAACTAAAAATTTAATAGCCAAAACAGACAACATTATTCCATTAAATAAAAGTCCTTTATTGGGTAGTTTTTTTGTTTCGATGTTACCTTATTTTGATCTAACATATCAACTTCCGGAAGACATTTCTCAATTAAAAATTCAAGAAGCCATTGCGATTTTGCGTTCTATTGACAATTATATTGACAATACCTTATCTGACTTTTCTGAGCCACATAAAATCAATCTTGTTGAATTTATGGAACGAAATTATATGTTTAATATGCCGATAGAAAAGTTTGGCTATTTAATAGGACGAAGTTTAACAACATTTAAGCGAGACTTCAGAAAAGCATTTAATACCACACCGCAAAAATGGTTAACAGAAAAACGCTTGACACGAGCCTATTATCAACTAACTAAAGAAAACAAAAAACCTATTGATGTATATTACGAAGTTGGTTTTGAGAACTTATCGCATTTTTCGTATGTATTTAAAAAACGATACGGACATTCCCCCACACAAAAAATTTAATGGGGAAAACACCTGCAATTATCATTGGTTTTACAATTGTTGAATAAAACTTAAAAATCCAATAGTTTTTTTTCAAAAAAACTAAAACAAACAACTCAATTTAAACAAATTATAAATCAGAAACTGTAAAAAATTATTTCTGATGCAGTTCTATTAAACCTTCCAATGGTTTTTGGTAAAATACACCTGCAATCAAATTGTTTTTTTGAAGGATTGATTTAAACTCGTCTTGTAGCAAAAACGCTGTGGATCCTATAAAATGAACAGGAACATTGGCATGATTAGGGTATTGTTTGATGTAATGATCTACAAAAAACTGAAAACTATCGGCAATCATATTCTGTAAAAACGCATGATCTTTATTGGCAATTAAAAAAGGAAGAAACGATGCCAGATAGGCATTTGGGTTTGGTTCTTTATAGAAATTCTTTTTAATGAAATCGGCATTTAGGTTGTAAGCTGCTTCAAATTTTTGTTTTAAATCTGTTGACATTACATTAAAATAATAAGCACGAATTAAACGTCTGCCAAAATCAACACCCGAACAATCGTCCATTGCTAAATATCCCAATGAGTTTACCGCTTGCTCTACTTCCTTCCCATTAAAAAAACTACAGTTTGATCCCGTTCCGTTAATACATACAATTCCCGGTTTTAAATCATGACAAGTGGCATAAACAGCCGCATAAGTATCTTCCAGAATTTCGAAAAAATCGGCATTTTCAAATACTTTTTCCAAGGCTTCTCGCATTACTTTTTTTGAATGGACTGTACTGCAACCCGATCCGTAAAAGTAAATTTCTTTTATAGATGTGCGCAAATTAGTAAGTTCTTCGTTGCATAACATCCGTTCAACCAACACATCGGTATTTAATACCTCTGGATTCAAACCCAACGTATTGTAAACGCCTAAATATTGCTTGTTGTTAAATAACAACCAATCTGCTTTGGTAGAACCGCTGTCAACTACAAATTTCATAAAAATGTCCGAATTAATTTCAAGCACAAAATACGTTATTTTATGTTATAATACCTAAAACAGAGGAAAGAAAATTGATGAGGGTCTGGGCTAGTTTTTGTGTAGTATAATTGTAAAATGTATACTGTAATATTGAATCGTTTGACATAAAAAACTGTGTCAAAGTTTAAAACTTTAACACAGTTTGTGCAATGTTACCAATCTTAAATTTATTCTTTCAAACTATTTACATATACAATTAAGTCTAAAAGTTTGGCAGAATAACCATATTCGTTATCGTACCACGATACAATTTTAAAAAAAGTATCATTTAAGGCAATTCCGGCGTCGGCATCGATGATTGATGTGCGAGTATCTGATAAAAAATCTTGTGAAACAACCGGTTCATTTGTAAAACCTAAAACGCCTTTATAATTGGTTTCTGATGCTTTCTTGAAAACATTCATTAAGTTATCATAGGTTGTAGGTTTTGCCAATTTTACGGTTAAATCTACCACCGAAACATTAGGAGTTGGTATACGAAATGCCATTCCTGTTAGCTTGCCTTCTAATTCGGGAATTACTTTGGCAACCGCTTTTGCTGCACCAGTACTTGCCGGAATAATGTTGTTTAAGGCTGAACGACCGCCACGAAAATCTTTTTTCGAAGCTCCGTCAACAACCAATTGCGATGCTGTTGCTGCATGAACGGTGGTCATTAATCCTTCAACAATACCAAATTCATCGTTTAAGATTTTGGCAATCGGAGCCAAACAGTTTGTAGTACACGAAGCGTTTGATAAAATGGTATCGTTTGTTGTAATTTTTTCATGATTTACGCCCATTACAAACATTGGAATATCGTCTGATGGCGATGAAATCACCACTTTTTTAGCTCCTGCCTGTAAATGTAAACCAGCTTTATCCATTGTTTTAAAAACTCCCGAACAATCTGCAACTACTTCTACTCCTACTTCATCCCATTTTAATAGTGATGGATCTTTCTCTGCTGTAACTCTGATTTTTTTTCCATCGATTACAAGATTATTCCCATCAACAGAAATATCTTTTTTAAAAGTTCCATGAACCGAATCGTACTTTAATAAATAAGCCAACAAATCAATTTCCATTAAATCGTTTATGGCTACAATTTCCACATCGTTACGTTCAAACGATTCGCGTAAAACCAATCGTCCTATTCTTCCAAAACCGTTTATTCCAATTTTTACTTTTTCCATAGCTTAAATAGATAATATATCTGATATTCTTATTAATTCATCGTCGATTTTTGCTTCGCCTTTCACTGCTTTTTCCAGCGGCGTGTACGCCATTAAATCGTTTTGAAGCCCAATCATAATGTTTTCTTCTCCTTTTAACAACGCTTCAACCGCCGCAACACCCGATCTGCTTGCCAAAACGCGATCAAAACAACTTGGAGAACCACCACGCTGAATATGTCCGATTACCGACACACGTACATCGTACTCCGGTAAATGTTCTTCAACATAATCGCTTAATTCGTATACATTTTTTCCAGATTTTTCGCCCTCAGCAACAATGACAATACAGCTCGATTTTCCTGAAGCTTTGCTTCGTTTCAATTTTTCTAATAATTTTGGTAAGCCAATGTTTTCTTCGGGAATCAAAATTTCTTCTGCTCCTGCACCAATCCCAGAATTAAGTGCAATAAAACCAGCATCGCGCCCCATAACTTCCACAAAGAAAATACGTTTGTGCGATGTTGCCGTATCGCGGATTTTATCAACAGCATCGATTACCGTATTTAGAGCGGTATCGTATCCAACGGTGTGCGATGTTCCGTAAATATCGTTATCAATAGTACCCGGAATGCCGATTACAGGAATATGGTATTCTTTAGAAAAGACCATTCCGCCCGTAAAGCTACCGTCGCCACCAATGATAATCAATGCATCAATATTATTTGATTTTATGGTTTCGTAGGCTTTTTTTCGACCTTCAGCGGTCATAAATTCATCAGATCGTGCCGATTTTAAAATGGTTCCGCCTTTAGAAATAATGTATTTTACATCGCGTGGGCCCATTTCTTTTACATCGTTTTCTATCAATCCCTGAAAACCACGAAATATTCCATAACAAGCAATTTCATAATAAGTACAAGCACGAACAACTGCCCTGATTGCAGCGTTCATTCCGGGTGCATCGCCGCCAGAGGTTAAAACGGCTATTTTTTTTATTTTTTCTGTTTTCATAAGTATTCTTACTATCGAAATGATTTAACTTTTAACCACATAGCGTCATAGAAAATATAGTTTTTTTAAGCTGCGTTTAATAAACTATGTTTCTATGTTTTTTGTTAAAATTATTTTGTTTGATTTGAAATCAATTTTTTAATATCCTAAAGATACAAAATAAATTGAAAAAGCCAGAATCTATTTAGGTTCTGGCTTTTGTTTTTGTTCTTCTGGATTGTCTTCTCTACGTTTTTCTTGAAACTTGATATAATCTAATCCGTAATCATCGTCTGATGTTTGATTGTTATTGTTTGTCTTGTTTTTTTCTTTCTCTTTTTCTTTTGCGCGTTTGTCAGCACGAACCAATATTTTCTTTATCAGTTCTTTAAACGTGTTAAAATCTACTTCGTACGTTAATCCAATTCCTTGTGTATAATTGATTCCTTCTCCAAGATAATTAATATCGTTTTCACGGTTAAAAACGCGTGCACGCAACGTTCCATCTTCATTTAAAAGCAATTGAACTTCCACATCGCCCACAATAACATTCTCTTCGCGCCCGCCAATTGGCACACCCAATTTACTGTTTACCAGAATACGATCGTTGATTTGAGTTGATAAAGTTACACCTACACGAGCTGCATCTAAATCATCTCTAAACGGACTGCGTTCGCTTTGAGAATAGTTTAAACCAACGCGTAATTTACTTTCAGAATCAGAAAATAAATCATCAAACAAACTACTTGCACGTTCAAACAAACTGCCGTAAACTGCATTTCCACCCGTTGTTGCCGTTATGTAACTGCCTGTTGCCAAAAGTGCCATAGCCTGGGTTTCGCGGGTATCTTTGTCTGCCAACTTGTATTCTATTTCTGATTTAATACTAGAAGTAACGTTTGGAAAATCGATGAAGAAATCAATTTCTGGATTACTTAAATTACCTTGTAATGCAATAGAAACTTCGGTATCAACTTTACGATTGATCTCTGAACTTTCGATAATCAACCCCGGATTTGACTGCGTTTTATATAGTGCCTTTAAATCTAATATGGCATTTAATGGTTCGCCGTCCCAACGAATGGTTCCGTATTTCACAACATCGAGTTTTTTATCAATGATTCCGCCGTATTTAAAGTTGTATTCGCCGTTGTAAACCATAAAATCGCCCCACATATTAAACCTGCCAAGGGTATTGATTTCCATTGTGATAAAACCAGCACCACTTCCCTTCATTCCGTGACCAGAATCGCGATCTAGCAGAATTTCTATTTCGGCATCGGGTGTTATGTAGAACTCAAAATTTAACTGCACACCACCAAAACGATTATTGTTCAATGGGGTTTCAATGCCTTTTAAACGATTGGCTTTTTCTTCTGGCGACAAAAAATGAACGAAATTGTTATCGCCCAATCCGCCGGCATCATCTAAAGGAATTTTAATTTTTGTTCCTTTTTTTGATTTTGCTTCAATGCTTACCACCAAACTTTCTACAGGTCCTTTTATGGTTGCCGATCCATCGATAAAAGCGGTTCCGTAATAAGGTGTTCCTTCTTTATAATCGATATCCAACGCCAATAAATTATCCGAAGATAATTTTGCATCGATGTTCCAATTTTTTAATTTGTTATGCGAAATGGTTCCGTTTAGCAGTCCTTTTGTTTTGTATTTAGAATCGGTAATGTTTACGTTTCGAAGAATAAACTGACTTTCAGTAACGTCTAACGGAGCATTTTCATCGAACAAATAATCAACACCTGTGAAAACAGGACGCATTCCGGCATTTGTAAGATATAATTTTCCTTCGATGTCGGGATTTTTGTGCGTACCCTGAATGGTTGCACGCCCCGAAGCATCGCCACGAACATCACTCATAATCGACGATAAAAACGGAGCGATTGCTTTTAGGTTGAATTTATTAAAACCGGCATCTAAATTCAATTTACTTTGACCTTTACTTACCGAAATTAATCCGTTCATATAGAAATTCTCGGTGAAATCGTTCACAATATTAGATCGAACATTAAAATTTTGCAGCGATTCATCGCCTTCTACTTCAAAATTAAATAACCCTAGCATGACATCGTTAATCTCCAAATTTTCGATATTCAGCTTAGATTTCGGTTTAAAAACATTGTTTTCCTGCACAAACGAAACATTTCCGTTAATTAATCCGGCAAATGTTAAATTGGTTAAATCGGGTGTGATTTTATCTAGTTCAACATTCTCAAATTCCAGATTCAAATCTTTATAGTTCTTTCCGTGCATGCTTCCGTTCAGCAAAACCATTTGTTCGTTGTGCGAAAGCTGTATGTCTTCAATAACAAAATCGTTGATTTCTTTGTTAAAAATGATTCGGTTTTTATCGTTATTGAATTCATTTAAAAACCAAAGAGATTCTTTAAACTGAATTTCTGATTTTTCAATTCCAACAACCGATTTATTTTCTTCGTTAATGGTGTGATAAAAGTTCAAATAGTATTTATCGGCTGCTTCGGTTCCGCCTTTAAACTGTGTATCAACATATAATGTATCGTTTTTCTTGGCGTTGTTCAATACAAAATCATACGCTTTGTAAGCCTTCAAATCTATGGTATCAATAGCAATAAACGCATTTTGATTTTCGCGCAGACTGTTTACATCAATCTGAATATTGGTTAGTTTGTTTCCGCCATATTTCACAAAAGGGGTGTTCATTATTAATACAAATTCGCCATTATCTGCGGTGATTTTTCCTGAAATAGAAGTTTCATCGGCAATTTCTAACTTGGGAACAAACAAATCGACAATCTTATTTTGAATATCTAAATTGTATTCGATAAACTGATTGGTAGCAATTTTATTGGGCGAATAGTTTTGATACAAACTTCCTAAAGAGTTTTCTACAATTCCTTTTAACTGATTGTATTTAAAATTTCCGCGAATGTATCCGTTTACAATATCGGTTGATTTTATATCTATTCTACGAATGCTATTTTCTTGAAATTCAGATTTAATAGAAAGGCTGTCAAACGTATAGGTTTCTTTAGAATTAGTGTAGGTTGCATTTTGTGCTAAAACGGTTCCTTCAAATGTGTCCAAGTTTTTACCGGTTCCCATCAATTCAAAATGACCTTTAAAAACACCTAATGAGTCTTTAACAATATGCAACGCATTCATGTTTAAATGCTGCACATCTGCCTTAAAATCAACAGCCGTTTTATCTTTTGAAAGATCTAAAGTTCCGTTGAAATTCAACAACGCATTTGGATCGTTGCTAACCAAAGTTCCAGTATATGCAGGCAGTTTCAAGTTTCCGTCGATTGTAAGGTCTTTGTATGAATAGTTGTTAAACGTAAACTGCTGAACCTGACTTTTTATAATGGTGTTGAAAGATTCCGGATCGAAACTTTTACCATCAACACTCGCAGTTAAAGTTGCTGTGCCAATTTTTTCGTTTTCGATCAATTCGCCAACTTCAAAATTATCAAGGGTAATATCGCCTTTATAAGTAGCATTTTGTTTTTGATTTACATTCCACAATTCCACATTGGCTTTGGCAAAACCAAGATTAGTGGTAGCTTCAACATCAGCATCCACATAAAAATTTTCATAAGCTACGAAACCTTGTAGATTTAAAAGTCCTAATTTTTCTAACTGAACTGGTAACGATTTTCCTAAAATGTTGGGAAGCAACGCAACTGCATTGGCACGCGTAATGTTTAAGCGGTTCAAATTGGCTTCAACCCGAAAAGGATTTTTCTTTACAAACAGGTTTTTTAAAGCGAAATTTCCAATAATTTCAGAACCTAATTTATCAGAAAGCTGGGTGTTTTCCAGCTTAAAATTGTTCAACGTACCAGTTGCTTTTGTGGTTAAATACAAAACATTATTGGTACCAAATTCTTTATAAAAATGCTTTAAATCGTTTGTTGCAACTTTTGATTTATTCAAATTTACCGCCAAATTTACCTTTTCGGTAAAATATTTTAAATCGCCTTCGGCATAACGCATTGCGATATTTCCTTTGATATACGATTCTTCGGTTTCTACAGCAAACGGTTTTAAATCCATGCTAGTTTTCGTCATAGAAAAACTTGTAACCAAATCTTTAATGAAAATGCCGCGTTTGTCTTTTAACGATAATTTACTAATATCGGCATTAATATTTGCGCCTTGAACCACTAATTTATCTAAAGAACCGTTCATTTCTTTAAAATCAATCGGCGTATTTCCTGTATTGTCATCGGTAATTTTAAATCTTCCATTTGTAAGATCCAAATGATCGATCTTCATTAAAAACTTACCGCTTCCGGGCTTTCCATCATCAAAAACAGCAATAAATTTATCTAAATTTGTTAACGTATCGCCTTTGTATTTATGAATAAAAAACTTAACATCCTGAATTTCGGTACTTCCAAACAATAATTTTCCTTCGGTTAACTGTTTAAAATCGGTAATATCGGTATACAATCGGTCAATGTAGGCTAAATCGTTGTTTCGATCATCTAAAACATGCACTTTTTTCAACAGCACGCTTCCATCTAACTGCACGGCAACTTGTCCGATCGACGTTCGAATATTGAATTGTTCGTTAATTTTGGTGGTCGCGTAATGCGCCAATTCTGTCTGAACTATAGGTGTGGTAATGATTACGGCTGCCAGTATAAAAACCAGCGCCAAGCCCAACAGCAACCCAAACAGTATTTTAAAAAGTTTTTTGATAGCCTTATTTGTTTTAAATTTGCTTTTTAATTTAAAGAAACAAAAATACTAATTTATGTAAGTTAATACGGTATTTAGTACACTTTATACACATAAATTATACCGATTTTTTACAATGGAACAATTAAAGTACATTTTGGCGATTGAAAGTTCGTGCGACGATACCGGTGCTGCCGTATTATGCAATGATAAAGTATTGAGCAATGTGGTGGCAAAGCAGGAAATTCATGAGTTGTATGGCGGTGTCATTCCTGAATTGGCTTCGCGCGCGCATCAGCAAAATATTGTGCCTGTTGTAGCTATTGCCCTGCAAAAAGCCGGCATACAGAAAACCGATTTAAGTGCCATTGCATTTACGCAAGGTCCTGGATTAATGGGATCGTTGCTGGTTGGCGGTTCGTTTGCAAAATCGTTGAGTATGGCGTTGGATATTCCGTTGATTGCTGTGAACCACATGCACGCACATATTTTGGCTCATTTTATTGATGAAGAAGGCTTTGACAAACCTACTTTTCCGTTTTTAGCGATGACTATTAGTGGCGGACATACACAGATTGTGAAAGTGAATTCTTTTGTTGATATGGAAATTTTAGGCGAAACAACAGATGATGCAGTTGGCGAAGCTTATGATAAAACCGCAAAAATATTAGGTTTTCCTTATCCTGGTGGTCCTTTGATAGACAAACACGCCCAAAACGGAAATCCAAAGGCTTATACGTTCACGAAACCAAAAGTTGATGGATTGAATTTTAGCTTTTCGGGGCTAAAAACACAGATTTTATATTTTATTCAGAAAGAAGTTCAAAAGAATCCTGATTTTATTAAAGAAAATATTGATGATATTTGTGCATCTGTTCAAAACATCATCATTAAAATTTTAATGGATAAAATTAAGCTTGCCGTTGAACAAACCGGAATTACCCAAATTGCTATTGGTGGCGGTGTTTCGGCAAATTCGGGTATTCGTAAAGCGCTTAAAGAAACCGAAACCAAATACGGCTGGAAAACTTTTATACCAAAATTTGAATACACAACCGATAATGCCGCAATGATTGGTATTGTTGGCTACCATAAATTCCGTTTAGGAATTTTTAGTGATGATGAAGTAGTTTCTAAAGCTAGATTAGAGTTTTAATTATGCAGTTATTTTACGCTCCGGATATTGACATTGATACAATTGAGTTTACTTTTGATAAAGAAGAAAGTAAACACATAGTTAAAGTTTTACGTAAATTAGAAGGTTCTATTTTACACATTACCAACGGAAAAGGTTTTTTGTTTATTTGTGAAATTATTTTAGCATCAGAAAAAAAATGCGTGGTAAAGATAAACGAATCACAATTTACCGAAGCTAGAAACTTTAGGATTCACATGGTGGTTGCTCCTACTAAAATGAACGATCGCTACGAATGGTTTTTAGAGAAAGCTGCCGAAATTGGTGTTGATGAAATTACGCCGATTATCTGTGATCATTCTGAACGAAAGATTATTAAAACCGAACGTTTTGACAAGATTTTAATCAGTGCCATGAAACAATCAAACCAAATGTATCTGCCTGTTTTAAATGAGCCAATAAAACTGACCGATTTTTTATCGAAAGAAATCAGCGGACAAAAGTTTATTGCACATTGTGAAGAAACAGATAAAGTGGAATTAAAAGATCGAATTGAAATCCAACAAAATTATACGTTGTTGATTGGTCCGGAAGGCGATTTTTCTACCAATGAAATCAACAAAGCGCTTGCAAGTGGCTATTTGCCTGTTGCATTAGGAAACACCCGTTTACGCACCGAAACTGCTGCTATTGTTGGTTGCCATACGTTTGCTTTATTAAATAATTAAAATGAATTTATCAGCTGATTTAAAACAATTTATAAACGATAACTTAAAGCAAGACATTAATAATTTGGCTTTAAAGAAAAATCCGTTTCAAGATTATGAATGGTCGTGGATTTTAAATCAGATACAGGCAAAACAAAAAGCTGAAAAGAAATTACCAACATGGTTTGCAAATGATGATGTTATTTTTCCAAGCACTTTGTCTATCGAACAAACTTCATCGGAAAAATTGGCGCAGTTTAAATCAGCATTAATCTCTGGAGAAAATCTTATCGACTTAACAGGCGGTTTTGGTGTGGATGATTTTTATTTTGCCAAACGATTTAAAAAAGTAATTCATTGCGAATTTCAAGAAGATTTATCGGCAATCGTTCAACATAATTTTAAGGTTTTGAATGTTGAAAATATCCAAACTGTTTCAGGCGATAGTATTTCTTATCTTGAGAAATCAACTGAAAAATTCGATTGGATTTATATCGATCCTGCACGCAGAGATGACAAAAAAACAAAGGTTTTCCTGTTGAAAGATTGCACACCAAACGTAGTAGAATTACATGATTTGTTGTTTGAGAAATCAGATAACATCTTAATTAAAGTAGCTCCATTACTTGATATATCTTCTATTTTAAACGAATTAAAAAACGTTAAAACCATTTACGCGATTGGTTTACAAAACGAAGTGAAAGAGCTTTTAATTGTTTTAGAAAAAGGTTTTATTGCGCAACCAGAATTAATCGCAGTGAATATTTCAAACGACAACACCATTCATCAAGATACATTTTCTTTAAATGATGCCATTGATTCGCAATTATCGCTTCCGTTAAATTATCTGTATGAACCATTTAGTAGTTATTTAAAAATAGGTGTTTATAACCATCTTGCCATTAAATTTAAGGTGCAAAAGTTGCACAAACATTCGCATTTGTACACATTTAATGAATTGATTGATTTTCCGGGACGATCTTTTAAAATAGAACAGGTTATTCCCTACAATAAAAAAGAAATCAAATTTTTAGAAAATACAAAGTGTAATATTACCACTCGAAATTTCCCTTTAAAAGTAGAAGAAATCCGTAAAAAACATAAAATTAAAGACGGTGGCGACGTGTATGCTTTTTTTACCACTGATTTGAATAATGATAAAATGGTGGTGATATGTAAAAAAATAACGACCGATAATTAACCGGTCGTTTCTCTTTTATTCTATTTACTTATTGTTTGTAGCGACTAGATTCCTACGGAATGACAAACAAGCTGTAAATTATATATTAGATAAATTTTTTAATATTTCAACTCTAACGTTTTAGAAGTTTCTGCTCTTAATTCTTTTAATAATTCCGGATGATTGTTTAATTTCAATCCAAATGAAGGAATCATTTCTTTGAATTTTGCCTGCCATTCTGCTGACTTAAATTCGTTCGGGAAACATTTTTCGATCAATTTCAACATAATGGTAACGGTTGTAGATGCTCCAGGCGAAGCGCCCAATAGAACAGCCAAACTACCATCGGCAGCATTTACCACTTCGGTACCAAAAGCCAATTCTGCTTTTCCGTTTTTATCGCGTTTCATGGTTTGTACACGCTGACCTGCAATTTCTAAACGCCAATCTTCTGTTTTAGCCTCAGGAAAATAAGCACGAAGCGAATCCATTTTTTTATCGGTTGATGCCAACACTTCTGAAATTAAATACTTGGTTAAAGCCATATTGTCCATGCCTGCACCAACCATTGTTCCGATATTTCCTGTTGAAATAGAACTGAATAAATCCAAATACGATCCGGTTTTTAAGAATTTTGTAGAAAAACCAGCATAAGGTCCAAATAACAACGACTTTTTACCGTTAATAAAACGAGTATCTAAATGAGGAACAGACATTGGAGGCGCGCCAACCGATGCCAAACCGTACACTTTTGCATAATGTTGTGCTGCTAACTTTTCGTCTTTACAAACCAACCATTGACCAGAAACTGGAAAACCTCCGTAAGATTTACCTTCAGGAATTCCTGATTTTTTCAACAATAAAATAGAAGCTCCGCCCGCACCAATAAACACAAATTTAGTGGTAATGATACGTTTTTCGCCTGTTTTTATATTTTTTACAAACATCTTCCATCTTCCGTCAGCTGTTTTTGTTAAATCATATACTTCTGAATGAAATGTAACCGCTACACCGTTTTGGCTTGCCTGATGATTGATCATTCGGCGGGTTAATTCACCAAAATTCACATCGGTTCCCAAATTCATATACGTTGCGGCAACTTTGTCGTTTTCACTGCGATTTTGCATGATAAGCGGCGCCCAATTTGAAATGGTTGCTTTGTCTTCGCTGTATAGCATGTCATTAAACAAAGGTTGATTCTTTAACGCATTGTATCTATTCTTAAGAAAATCAACATTTTTGTTGCCCCAAACAAAACTCATGTGTGGAACTGAATTTACAAAAGTTTTAGGTGAATGAATAATGTTCTTTTTAACCAAATACGACCAAAATTGTCGAGATTCTTCAAACTGTTCGCAAATATCCAACGCTTTTGAAGTATCAATCACTCCGTTTTTTTCGGGCGTGTAATTCAACTCACAAAAAGCGGCATGCCCCGTACCTGCATTGTTCATAGCTTCTGAACTTTCTTGAGCAGCACTGTCTAAACGCTCAAAAATCTCGATGGTTGCATCGGGATTTAATTCTTTTAGCAATAATCCAAGCGTAGCGCTCATTATTCCAGCACCAATTAATACAATATCGCTTTCTGTATCTTTGTTTGTTGACATTTTAAAAAGATCTATATAATTTAAACTTCTTTTGTATATTCTTAAAAGCGGTTACTACTCATGTAATCTTGCAACAAAATGGTTGCTGCTATTTCATCAACTAACGCTTTATTTTGTCTTTGTTTTTTCTTTAATCCACCATCAATCATTGTTTGAAAAGCAATTTTTGATGTAAAACGTTCATCTATTCGTATGATTTCAATCTGTGGATACAGTTTTGTTAATTTTTCTACGAATTTATTAATTTCGGCTCCAATACTCGATGCTTCATTATTCATACGTTTTGGTTCGCCAACAATGATTTTTGAAACTTTTTCTGTTGTAAGATAATTTTCTAAAAACGGAAAAATGTTCTTTGTTTCAACCGTTGTCAATCCTGATGCGATGATCTGCATTTCGTCGGTTACAGCAATTCCGGTGCGTTTTCCGCCGTAATCAATTGCCATTAGCTTGAAATTATTCGTATTCAAACGTTCCGTATTTAGATTGAATGGTTAATTTTTTAGAATCAGATGCTTCTACCCTTCCAACAATTTGTGCATTTACGTTAAACGATTTTGAAATGGCGATGATTTCTTCTGCAATTTCAGGGTTCACATACAATTCCATTCTATGACCACAGTTAAAAACCTGATACATTTCTTTCCAACCGGTTTGCGATTGCTCTTGTATCAACTTAAATAATGGTGGAACATTGAACAAATTATCTTTAATAACGTGAACATGATCTACAAAATGCAACACTTTTGTTTGTGCACCACCAGAACAGTGAACCATTCCGTGAATGTCTTGTGCGGTGTATTTTGCTAAAATTTCCTTTATAATCGGCGCATACGTTCTTGTTGCAGAAAGCACTAATTTACCAGCATTTATTGGAGCTCCTTCTACTTCATCGGTCAATTTTTTAGCACCAGAATAGATCAACTCTTTTGGAACAGACGGATCAAAACTTTCTGGATATTTTTCTGCCAAATAATGAGCAAAAACATCATGACGAGCAGAAGTTAAACCATTACTGCCCATTCCTCCATTGTATTCTTTTTCGTAAGTTGCTTGCCCAAATGATTCTAAACCAACAATCACATCTCCTGCTTTGATATTCGCATTGTCAATCACATCGCTGCGTTTCATACGAGCCGTAACGGTAGAATCTACGATAATTGTTCGAACCACATCACCCACATCGGCCGTTTCGCCACCTGTAGAATGAATGGTTACACCGAATTTCTTTAAGTCATCAATTAATTCTTCTGTACCGTTAATGATTGCAGAAATAACTTCACCCGGAACCAGATTTTTATTTCTTCCAATAGTAGATGATAGCATGATGTTATCTGTAGCACCAACACACAACAAATCATCGATATTCATGATTAAAGCATCTTGTGCAATGCCTTTCCATACAGATAAATCGCCTGTTTCTTTCCAATAAAGATAAGCTAACGACGATTTAGTTCCAGCACCATCGGCATGCATAATTAAACAATATTCATCGTCATTGGTTAAATAATCGGGAACAATTTTGCAGAATGCTTTAGGAAATAACCCTTTATCAATGTTTTTTATAGCGTTGTGCACATCTTCTTTTTGGGCAGATACCCCGCGTTGTGCATAACGATTTGTGCTATTATCTGAACTCATAATTTTTGTTGTGTTGCTTTGCAAATTTACACTTAAAATAAATGTTCCCAAAGATTATTTTAATTTTATAAAAATAAAAAGTTTCGGAATTACCTCCGAAACTTTTAAGCTATTGAAAATTGTTTTTTAAAAATTAAAAAGTACACCTGCATGCATTGCAAAAGGCATTCCTGGTCTTAATCCTGAAGGTACTCTTGCAACCGCATATTTGTTGTTTAGTAGGTTTAATATTTGTGTTTTTACAACTAAATTTTTACTAATTTCATAATTTGCAGCCATATCAAACACTAAAAAACTATTTATTTTGTTTTCGGTTGGAATAAATCCTTGTCCGGCTTGTGTTCTGAAAGCTCCGTTGTAACGTGTATTTAAATATGTTTTTAATTTTTTATATTCAAAACCTAAACTTGCTGCCAAAACATGTTTGGGAATATAAGGAATTTCATCACCAATTTTTACATCGCCCCAAGCTTCAACGCTGCTGTTAAAATCACTTTTTAATTCGGTTTTGGTATAAGTATAGTTAATTGTAATTGGGATTTTCATTTCAGATTCATTAATCAAATCAAAACCTAACAATAGTTCTGCTCCCGATACATTTGCTTTTCCGGCGTTGAACAAATCACCTTCACCTGTACCTCCTGCTGCGTTAGAATCTGCGCCAAGCATGTTGGAATAAGAATTGTTAAAAAACACAATTTCTGATGAAAAATTAGTTCTATGATAACGTGTACCTATTTCAAAGTTTATGCTTTCTTCTGCTTTTTGACCTTCTTTTACGCCCGGAGGTGCAAAACCTTTGTGAATACTTGAAAATAAAGAAAGTTTGTCGGTAAAATTATACAAAGCGCTTATTCCTGGTATTACAACAGACACTTTATTTTGATTGATTACAACCGGTTGATTTTCGTTGCGATCTGGATTTTCGGTGCCATAATTTTTACTATAAAAATTCATGTTTTCGTAGCGAATACCCGGAGTTAACTTTAGGTTGTTTAGTGTTACATTGTAAAGTGCAAAAGCAGCAAATGTGTAACCCGTTGTTACTTGATTGGTTTGTGTACCAGGAACCCCCGCAGAAGTTTGTAATAATTTTTTGTCGCGAATGGTGTATCCATCAGTCCAATGGAAACGATCTTCAGATTCTTCGTGGTATCTAATACCCACATTCAGATCATGTTTTAAAGTATTTTCATTGAATTTAAAATGAGCATCTGTTTGAATTCCTGTTGTTTCATAAGATCTGTTATTGGCACGGTATCTTAACGAATTATCATCGCCATTAGTAGTTGCGGTAAGCAAATTATATGCACTTTGATATTTTATAGGATCTTGTAAGATGTTTGCCAACGAAAAATTTTCACCATTTACACGAACATCTTGCAATTTATACCAATTTCTTTTAAAAGTGTTACGGTATGCTTTTGTGGTGATATCAATGTTTTTTGATGGTTTTATTAAATGAGTAAGCATGAATTGAAAATGTTCTGTAGCAATATGGTCATTTGCCGATGCTAAGTATCTTCTTTTATGATTCGATTGAAAATCTTGATCGGTTAAACCTAAATATGTTTCATTTGCATTTTCTTCAGAATACTGAATTTTAAATGTTAACGATTGATAGATTGAAGCATTTTGTTTAGTATTTAACCTAAATTTTGCTAAATAATCGTTGCCAGAAAAACCGGTGTTTTTATCACTAAAATCAATTTTTTTAAAACCGTCTGATGTGCGATTGTTATATTCAACCAAATATCCAAACTGCTCGTGCGAATCGCCTAAATTAAAATAGGCGTTTCTTGTGTTGAAACTACCATAATTCAATTGTACTTTTCCTTTAAAATAATTTGGTATTTGGGTAGAAACTAAATTTACAGCCCCACCTGTTGTAAAAGGTCCGTATTGAATTTGACTACTTCCTTTTAAAATTTCAAAGGCATTGATTCTATTAACCGTTGGAAAATAATAAGCTTCTGGCGCAATATACGGTGCAGGAGCTATTAAAACACCGTCTTCCATCAACGTGATTTTAGAAGTTCTTGTGGGTGCTGTTCCGCGAATTCCAATGCTAGGGCGGTGACCAAAACCTTCTTCATCTACAATAGCAACACCAGGAACACTTTGTAAAATTCTATTTACATCGCTGTAACTAAAACGAGCCAATTCTTCTGGTGATATAAAATAATTTGATCCTGATTGATTTTTAGATTTAAACTTACTTCCAATCTCAGCATCGGTAACAATAACTAATTCTTCTAATTCAATGGAATCTAACGATGAGTTAACTTCCTGAGCCGAAGCTAAAGTAACACTTGCTGTTGCAAAAGTTAGTAGTATGCCTTTTTTCATGTTTTGTTTAAATTTGGCGCAAATATATTAATTTAGAATTAATAAGAATAACATTTTTAAAGGATAGAGTACGCCAAAAAAATCAATCAATTGATTAACAGTAAATTAGTTATTAAATTTATTTAGATTTATTATTTATTAACTCTCAAAATCGTTGTAGCATCGGCTTGTGCTTGCGGTAAAATGGTAATATCGGCCACTTGAACGTGTTTAGGAGCATTCACTGCAAATGCAATGTTCATAGCAATATCTTCGGCTTTCAAAGGCTCGTAACCTTGATACACTTTACTTGCTATATCTTCATTTCCTTTAAAACGCACCAAAGAAAACTCGGTTTCTACAGCTCCGGGTGCAATTCCTGTAACTTTTATTCCCAATGGTAAAAAATCTAAGCGCATACCTTTTGTAAGCGCTTCTACCGCCCATTTTGAGGCACAATAGGTTGATCCATTAGTGTAAACTTGTTTTCCTGCAATCGATGAAATGTTTACAACATGTGCATTTTCAGACTTTTTTATGAAAGGCAAACATGCTTTGGTTACATAAATTAATCCTTTTACATTGATATCAATCATTGCATCTAAATCATCTAAATCGGCATCTTGAAAAGTTGCCAAACCATGTGCATTTCCAGCATTGTTGATTAAAACATCAATGTTTTGCCATTCGGCAGGAATGGAATCAAAAGCACTAAAAACTTCTTCTTTCTTTGCAACATCAAATTGCAATAATAAAGTTGGTGTATCAGTAAGTTCAGCTTGTAATTGTTGCAATCGTTCCAACCTTCTTCCACACAAAATTAATCTGTTTCCTTCAGCCAACATTTTTGCAGTTGCATAGCCAATTCCTGAACTGGCACCAGTGATAAGTATTGTTTTCATTTTTAACGAAATCTTTTAGCAAAGTTAAAATACATTTTTAAATAACCGTTTGTTTTAAGCCCTGCATGATGCATTGCCATAAATAATTAAAAAACGATTTTTCTTTGGTACGATCTACCGGTTTAATTTCCACCTTTTTAAATCCGTCGGTATTTGATCGTACCACCATATTGGCAGCAGCTGTTAAAAATTTGCGTTCCTTGTTTTCCTTATTCAACAGCGTCATTTTTACGTTGTTAAAATCCATAGCATACTGCCCTGAAGCCGTATTATTGTTTCCGCTAAAATTAAACGCCATGTGATCTATTGTTCCATTTGCCTGCACTTTTAAATAAGGTTTTAAAAACGGATTCATTGCCGGTGCCGGAAAGTTTTTTAGATTGCCGTTTATATTGAATTTTTCAGATCGATCCATAATATCAAATTGCCAACTTACAACCAAATCGCCTTGCTGCATGAATTTTGTAGTAACAAAAATCTGGGTTTTTGGTCCGTTGGAACGCTTGTATCCACTGTAAAGATTGGTTGCCGTTAAGTTAAAATTCGCAAAGGTAAGCTTGCCCGGATTGGTACTTGTTGCTGTATCTTCTTCGTATGATAGTTTTGAATTCTTGATTTTTAGTGTTTGTATTTCGAAAGGAAATTTAAGGTTTCGCAATCTGTAGCTGTACAGATAATTTTCTTTAGGATTTAAAGGAACTGAAACATCGCGGTAAATTTGCGCATCCATATTGTTTAAAAATACTTCTTTAAACTTTACAAAAAATTCATTTTGTGCATCAAATCCCCAGGTAAAATTATTGAATTGCAACTCATTGGCCGATAAATTATAATAATCTTGAGCGTATTTCAATTTTGCTGCATGTTGTTTTCGACTTATTTTCGGAATCATTTTAAAATTTTTCACCGATGCGTTTGCTTGTTTCAACACAATTCCTGCGGCGTGAATGTTGTACTCTTTTCCGGTATCAAAATGAATTTTCCCAGTTGTTAACAACGGATTTTTATACATAAACGGCACATTTTCTAAAACCGTTTTATCGTCAACACGAATATCGTTTAAGGTTAAATTAAAATTGTTAACCGTTAGTTTTTTATACTTGGCAGATTGATCTTTTAAAACGTAATTGGCGTTGTTTACCGAAACTTTATTGATTAAAATAAGATCGTTCAATTTGTTAGGTTGGCTTGTTTTTTTAGATGGATTTTTCTTTGGAACATGAACAAATCTTGGATTGTTCAACTGAAATTCATCTATCAATAAATGCTGGTTTACTTTGTTTGATATTTTTTTTATTTTGATATCAACATTGCTTACATCTAAAATTCCTAACGAATTAAAGGCTGATTTTTTTATGTTCAATTCATCAACATCTAACTGAAAAGAAATTAACGGCTGATTTTTTTTCTCTTTTTCTTCTTGGGCTTCTTGCAAAGCAGTTTTGTTTTTTTGATCTAAAATCTGAACGTTTATAGAATCTATTTCGATATTTTTAATCTTTACAAACAAATCAAACCCATGGTATCCCCAATCGGTGTTTATTAATTTTAATTTGGGAACTTTTGCTAAAATTCTAGTATTTGTTTGAATGGAATTTTGTTTGAACTCTTTTGAAGATTTATAGGGCAACATTCTAAAATTTGTTACCGAAATTTGATCTTTATCAATAGCAACTTCTTCAGATTTCACGATTTGCAAATCGTTTATTCTGCTATAAAACGAATCAATCTTAAAAGTATAATCGGTATAAGTAAACGGAATGTCTTTTTGTGCGGTATATTTTCCCATGTGAATGCCGTTTATTTCTGCATTAAAATTAAAAACTTCATGGAAAAGCGTGTCACTTGTTGCATTTACCATACGCAAATGTGCTTTTTGAACTCTTATTTTATCAATATCGATAACAGAAGACAGTTTTGATTCACTTTTAAGTGTATCGCGAACGGCAGGTTTTAAAACGGTAATCTCTGGGCCAATAACGGAAATGGTGTAGGCTTTTAGGTTTTTGTTTTTGATTAATTCGTAAAAATTAACTCCTGTAACGCTGATACGTTCTACTTTTCCAAAAAAAACGATGTCTTTTTTAATATCAGCCTGTTTTTTGGGCGTTAATTCTACATTTTCTATAGACAGACTGTTGCTGAAGATAGAGAAACTCATATCGCTGTAAACCAGATTATAAGCTGTATCATTTTTGTCTTCTATGATTTTAGGAAGCTGTGTTTTAATAATCAAATTTACTGCAACATTAATTACAATTGCCAATGCTAGCATAGACAAGGTAATGATGCCTATGATTTTTACAGGTTTGGTGATTTTCATAATAGTTGCAATTTTCTATAAATGTAGAAAAAAAACAACATATTAATGCTATTTAACTATCGTAGGTTTTTACAATTTTTATTTTATATTTATGCTAACTCTACTTGTCTAAATACTTATTTTGCATAAAAAGAAAAGATTGCCAAGAAGCCTTAGCAATCTTTAATTAAATATGAAATACAAAGTTTAATTTTGTAATGTAGTAAAAGTATTGATTTTTAATTAATTAAGCAAATAAAATTTTAAAATGTCTGAAATTAAATTGTTAAAAATAAATGATTTCAAAAATAAAGAGCCCGAAAACTCCTTTTACGCCAACACCATAACCAATCATTTGCTTTTACATCACTCGCGAATAGAAAAGCCGCACAAGCACAATTTCTATGCTGTTTTTCTGTTTACAAAAGGCACCGGAATTCATGAAATTGATTTTAATAAATACGAAGTAAAGCCAGGATCGGTTTTTTTTCTGTATCCCGGACAAACACATTCTTGGGAACTTTCAGATGATATTGATGGATACATTTTTTTTCATACCGAAGACTTTTATGAAATGGCGTATGCGACTAATTCTATTAAAGATTTTCCTTTTTTTGAATCGAATTATTCTGATAAATGCATCTATTTAAACGAAAATAAATGCCAATTGATTGAAAATCTTTTTAAAACACTTTTAATAGAATCTGCAAAAGAAGAATGGAAGAAAAAGCAACTGATATTATCTTATTTAACACAGATCTATATTTATTTAAACCGGTTTTTAGAAACACAAAGCGCTGTTAATTTTTCTGATTTAAGACATTATCAATCGGTATTTTCAAAGTTTGAAAAACTAGTAGATGAACATTTTACAAAAATAAAATCAGCAACCGAATATGCTGATTTATTGAATATTACACAAAAACATTTAAATAGAATAGTTAAATCAATCACCCAAAAAACAACAACTGAAATTATTACCAATCGTATTGTTTTGGAAGCAAAACGCCAGTTGCTTTATACCAATAAAACGTTAAACGAAATTGCGTTTGATTTAGGTTTTACAGATTATACTTACTTTTCTCGTTTGTTTAAAAAACATGTTGCAATTACAGCATCAGATTTTAGAAAATTGTATAAAAACGATAGATAATTTTAAACTTCGTCTTCCTCTTTGTAAAATAAATTCAGCCACATTAAACGCGACATGCGATAATTAAACGTAGATAAAATTAATACTATGAAAACAACACCCACGAAAATGCTCACAAAACTTAAGTTGAATAGCAAGCCTAATACAAAAACAGCTACCATTTCTGCAACTGTTAAAGCGTAACTGGTGTACATTGCGCCAAAGTAAAAACCTGGTTCGCGGTGAAATGAATAATTACATTTTGAACAACGCTCATTCATAACCGGCATTCTAAACAAAAACGGATTTCCTTTTACCTTAAAAACTTTGGTTTCGCCACATTTCGGACAAGTACCATCTAAAACTTTACTTACGTAAGACATTTCTTATTAATTTTGTACAAATATACGGCTATTTACTGTTTTAAACAGTTTCAAAAAAGCGCAATTAGTTGCACAATTCAGACATTTAAAAAAATTTATATGATTACAAATTCAGCAGAAACACCTTGTTTTATTTCTTTTAATGAAGATGTATCTCGTATAAAATTACCTGCAAAATTAAATTTTCCTTTTTATTATGATGTGCATCTGTTATGTGAAATTGCTGCAAAACAAGTGCAAAATTTCCTTGAAACCAATGATAATCTTGAGCATAATTTCGGTTTAGAAAGCAACACCAATTTATTGCCCATTGGTAAAATGTTTGGCGTTTTAATTGTTGAAAAGAATGGTGAATTGGGGTTTTTAGCAGCTTATTCGGGTAAGTTGGCAAACAGTAATTCGGTTGCATTTTTTGTTCCGCCTGTGTTTGATATGCTTACTGATAATGGTTATTTTTTACGAAAAGAAGAAGAATTAAATGATATAAACAAAGAAATTGAAACTTTGGAACATAATAGCACTTTAAAAGATCTTTTACTAAAAGCAAATGATTTAGAAACAACCGCAAAACAAGAAATCGATTTGTTTAAAGACCAAATAAAAATCAATAAGCAATTAAGAAAAGAAGAACGCATCTTAAAAAAAGAACTACTTTCTGTTGATGAATACCAACAATTTGAAGCCGATTTAATCAAACAAAGTTTATACGACAAACATTTGTTAAAGCAACTAAACAGTAATTTCGAAACGGAATTAAATGCAATAAAAAACGAAATTTCTGTCTTAACAAATCAAATAGAAGCATTAAAAAATCTTCGCAAAAAAAAGTCGAATGCTTTGCAAAACTGGTTGTTTACCAATTATACTTTTTTAAATGCCAAAAGGGAAGAAAAATCATTGCTCGATATTTTTAAAACAGCACTTCACTCCCAACCTCCTGCGGGCGCTGGCGAATGTTGTGCGCCCAAACTATTTCAGTATGCTTTCAAAAATAATTTAAAACCTATTGCTTTGGCAGAGTTCTGGTGGGGACAATCGCCAAAATCCGAAGTGCGCAAACACAAACAATTTTATCCGTCGTGTTGGGGAAAATGCGAGCCCATTTTAAGTCACATGCTCAAAGGATTACAACTTGATGAAAATCCGTTTTTAAAAAATCCTGCAAAAGATAAAGAACTGGAAATTATTTACGATGATCCTTATCTTGTGGTGGTAAACAAACCTGCCGAATTTTTATCGGTTCCAGGAATCCATATCAGCGATTCGGTTTACGAACGCATTAAAAACAGGTATCCGCAGGCTACGGGACCATTAATAGTTCATCGGTTAGATATGTCAACTTCGGGCTTAATGGTTCTTGCCAAAAATAAAGACACCCACGAAAATCTGCAAAAACAGTTTATAAAACGCAAGGTTAAAAAAAGTTATATTGCCTTGTTAGATGGATGGATTGAGCCAGATTCAGGTAAAATTGAATTACCATTACGAGTTGATTTAGACGATCGTCCACGACAAATTGTTTGTTATGAATACGGAAAAATGGGCGTTACAGAGTTTAAAGTACTATCGAAAACCGAAAATTCAACTCGAATTCAGTATTTTCCCATCACAGGTAGAACGCATCAATTACGAGTGCACTCGGCACATAAATCTGGACTGAATGCTCCTATTAAAGGCGACGATTTGTATGGAACAAAGTCAAACCGATTGCATTTGCACGCACATACACTGGAATTTTTTCATCCAATCACAAAAGAATGGGTTTCTTTTCAGTCAAATCCCGATTTTTAACTAAATCAACCTCGTAAACTTTTTGTACATTTGTGTTGATTAATTACGTTTATGTACACAGTAGAAGTAAAAAATAACAAAACGCGCAAGCAGTTTTTAGATTTTCCGGTAAAGTTATATCAGAACGATAAAAATTGGATCCAACCTTTAAATCAGGATATTGAAAAAGTTTTCGATCTTGAAAAAAACAAGCTTTTTAAGCGTGGCGGTAAAGCCATTCGTTGGATTTTATTAAACGGAAACGACGAAATAATTGGTAGAATTGCTGCTTTTGTGAATCCTAAATACGAAGGCAAAGCGGCTGTTGGCGGTATTGGTTTTTTTGAATGCATTAACGATCAAAAGGCAGCAAATTATTTGTTTAATCAAGCAAAAAAATGGCTACAAGAAAACGGTATGGAAACCATGGATGGTCCAATAAATTTTGGCGAGCGCGATCAATGGTGGGGTTTGTTGATCGAAGGTTTTTATGAACCTTTGTATAACATGAACTACAATTTTCCTTATTATATTGATTTGTTCGAAAATTATGGTTTTAAAACTTATTTTAATCAAGAATGTTTTTCGGTTGCTATAAATCAACAATTACAGCCTAAATTGCATGATCGCCATCAAAATATTGCAAAAGACCCCAATTTTAAAGCTGAATATTTAAAGCTAAACAATTTAGATAAATATGTTGCCGATTTTGTTTCGATCTATAATAAAGCTTGGGCAAGTCACGGCGGCGGAAAAGATATTTCCTTATCGCAAGGAAAATTGATTTTTAAAACCATGAAACCCGTTATTGATCCAAAAATTGTATGGTTTGTGTATTATAAAAATGAACCCGTAGCTTTTTGGTTGAATTTACCCGATTTAAATCAGTATTTTAAACACTTAAACGGAAAGTTTGATATTTTTCACAAACTTAAGTTTTTATGGTATAAAAAATTTAATAAAAGTAAACGTATTGTAGGTATTGCTTTTGGTGTGGTACCTGAATGGCAGGGGAAAGGCGTTGATAATTATATGATGATTGAAGGGCAAAAAGTAATGGATGGCGAATTGTCTTATACCGATTATGAAATGCAATGGATTGGCGATTTTAACCCAAAAATGATTAACGTTGCCAAAAGCTTAGGTGCCAATTTAAGCAGGAAATTACGAACCTACCGTTATCATTTTGATACTAGCAAACCAGTAGAATTACACAAGATTATAAAATAAAAAACTTGCCTAAGCAAGTTTTTTATTTCTTATTTATTTCCTTTGGCATGATCTGCTAAAAATTGTTCCAAACCTAGATCGGTTAACGGATGTTTCAATAATCCTAAAATAGAACTCAACGGACCTGTCATTACATCGGCTCCAATTTTGGCACAATTCACAATATGCATGGTATTACGAACAGATGCCGCTAAAATTTGCGTTTCAAAGGCATAATTGTCATAAATAACTCTAATTTCATCTATTAAATTTAAACCATCGGTAGAAATATCATCTAAGCGCCCAATAAAAGGCGATACATACGTTGCTCCAGCTTTTGCTGCCAACAATGCCTGACCAGCCGAAAAAACTAAGGTTACATTGGTTTTAATACCTTTTTCCGAAAAATATTTACACGCTTTAATTCCGTCTTTCGTCATGGGAATTTTCACAACAATCTGCTCGTTTAGTTCTGCCAACTCCTCGCCTTCTTTAATCATTCCTTCATAATCGGTTGCAATAACTTCTGCCGAAACATCGCCATCAACAATAGCGCATATATCCACATAATGTTTTAAAATATTGTTTTTGCCGGTGATGCCTTCTTTCGCCATTAACGACGGATTGGTTGTAACGCCGTCTAAAACGCCTAAAGCTTGTGCTTCTTTTATTTGTTCAAGGTTTGCTGTATCTATAAAAAATTTCATGGTGTTGTTGTTTTAATTATTCCAATATATAAATTTATAAAAAACTAATTATCAAATCAATGTTTAATCTTTTTTAAATATGAATTTAAAGGATAAACTATCAATAAATAAGGTAAGTAGAATAAATAGGCTAAAATTCCTTTTAGTGTCCAACCTATTCCATTAACTCCCAAAACTATACTTCTTGCTTTTTCTTCATCAACAGGTAAAACATCTTTATAAGATTCAATTTCACTCATTCCCTCTAAATTATATCCATAATAACGAAGTAGGATCAAATCTGAAGTGTAGCTCCACCAAGAGAAAAATAAAATCAATAAAGCTGTTATCAATAATCCAGCTAATAAATAAATCATAAATTTATATCTTAAATTGAAACTACTTAAAAGTTTAATGGTAAAAAAAGGATTTATTATAAGCAGTATCAGTAACAGAAAATTAAAAATTGTAATGAGTATTTCCATTTAAAAGAATCTGTGGCAAATAAATTACTTAATTTTGTAATGATTCATCAGCATTTTTTCATAAACCGTATCTGGTAGTATCTTTTTTAGAAAGATCGAAAATTTCTGCATAAAAGCACCTACTTTATAATGAACTTTTGGATTTTTTGTCTGAATAATTTTATCAATCGCTTGTGCCATTTCAATGGGATCGCCGCCATCATTCACATGTTCATTGATTGTTGCCAATTGCTGACTGTAAATTTCTTTGTATGGAGATTGATCTAAAACCGGCGCATGAAAACGTCGAGCAGCAATATCGGTTGCAAAATCGCCTGGAGCCACATTGGTAACTCGAATATTAAACGGCTTCACTTCCATTCGTATTGATTCGGTAATCAGTTCCAAAGCTCCTTTCGATGCCGAATAAATGCCGCGGTAAGGCAAACCCATGTAGCCAGCAATCGAAGTAACGTTGATGATTAATCCCGATTTTTGCTGGCGCATTTGTGGTAAAACAGCCTTCATAACTTCAATAGGTCCAAAAACATTGGTATGAAAATTATTCTGAATCTCCTGTAACGGAATTTCCTCAATTGGTCCGGTAATTCCTACGCCGGCGTTGTTAATCAACACATCAATTCTTCCTTCCTTTGAAATAATTTCGGCAACTGCACTGTGTATCGATTCATTGTTTCGAACATCAATTGCAACCAGCGGAAATTTGCTATCTGCAACATTTTCAGGATTTCTACTGCTGCCGTAAACCGTGTAACGTTTCGTTAATAAAAAGTTTCCAACGGTTTTGCCAATGCCCGATGATCCGCCTGTTATCAATACAACTTTGCTCATTTTTAATATTTTCAACAAATATACAATAGCAATTGTAAAAATTAGTATTTTTAGTACTTGTAAAACTAAAATGATAGGAATGAAGTTTAAAAATAAAATTTTTCTGTTTGTTGCCATTGCATCAATGAATTCAGGATTTATACATGCGCAAAAACAAAAAGACCGTGTTAGGGAAATGATGGAAAATCTATCGAAAGACGAGCTGATAAAACATCTTTCTATCATTGCAAGCGATGAAATGGAAGGCAGAAAAACAGGTGAAGCCGGACAAAAAATGGCAGCAAATTACCTGAGAAATACCTACAAAAATTTAGGAATTGAAGCCTTGCCAGGAACAGATGATTATTTTCAGGCAGTTCCAAGTGAAGCTATGAAACGTATGTTTAGTCCGAAATTAAACGACAGTGAAAATGTGGTGGCTTACATAAAAGGAAGCGAAAAACCCGACGAATATTTGGTGATTTCTGCGCATTATGACCATGTGGGAATTACAAACGGCGAAATTTATAATGGTGCCGATGATAACGGAACGGGAACTACGGCTTTGTTAGAACTAGCGCGTATGTTTAAAATTGCAGAGAAAAACGGAAACGGACCAAAGCGTTCGATCATTTTTCTGCATTGTACGGGCGAAGAATATGGTTTGCACGGTTCACGCTTTTTTGTGAATTCTAAAATTATTCCTTTAGAAAACATTGTTGCCAATTTAAATGTAGATATGATTGGTCGTAGAGATTTTACTTATGATAAAAATAAAAAAGACTATATTTATTTGGTGGGAAGTGATAAGTTAAGCACCGAATTGCACGATGTTTCTGAAGCTATGAATAAAAAATACACCAATCTGGTTTTAGATTATACCTTTAATGACGAAAATCATCCAGAGATGATTTATTACCGTTCAGATCATTACAATTTTGCAAAATTCAACATTCCGGTAATTTTTTATTACAGCGGCGAACACGCAGATTATCATAAACCTACAGACACGGTTGATAAAATTAATTTCGATGATATGCTAAAACGCACACAATTAATCTTTGTAACTGCTTGGGAAATAGCAAACAGAGCCAATCGTATTAAACTAAAACAATAATGAAAAAAATCTTTATAACAGTAGTTTGTCTATTTTTGGCAACATCGGTTTTTGCACAGAATAACGATGCCGAAATTAAAACGATACAGAACTACATACAGTCAACATCGCAAAACGAATGGTTCGACCCTATAAACAAACCAGGCACAACAGCCACTGGTTCAACCTATGATCTTTCGTACTATGTGTTGTCAAACAATAATGTTTTTTCAATTATTTATACCGTTTTTGATAAATACACGTTGCAAAAAGTATTTTATTACAAGAATAACGAACTGATTGCCTGCATTATTGAAGAAACCGATGCCAACAACGCCAACAAATTGATAAAATACGCCGATTATTTTTTCAAAGACGGGCAATTAATCAATACAGCAGACGAAAACAAAGAAATTCCTTCGGCAACAATATATCAAGAAGGCATTCAAAAGTTAAGAGAAGTAGATTTTAACCAAATCTAAATACAAAAACAATGCAATTGTGCAAAAATTTTATTATTTTGCAAATGCAGTAACATAAACCATGAAAAAAATATGTCTCAAATAGGTAGATTATTCGATATTCCTTATTACCAGTTGCAAAATTATCCGTTGCAAAAAGCATTTACAACAAAATACAACGGCGTTTGGAAATCAACAAGCATACAGGAATATATTGAACAAGCAAATTATGTTTCTAAAGCATTACTTGCAATGGGCGTTAAAAAAGGCGATAAAATTGCACTGATAACCTCTACAAACAGAACCGAATGGAATATAATGGATATTGGTATTTTGCAGACCGGAGCGGCTACTGTGCCTATATATCCCACTATTTCAGAACAAGATTACGAGTACATTATAAAGCATTCCGAAAGTGTGTATGTTTTTGTTTCCGATAAGGTTATTTTAGATAAGTTAGACAAAGTAAAATTCAATATCCCCAAACTTAGAGGTATTTATTCTTTTGATGAAATTCCGGGTTGTGCCAATTGGAAAGACATTATAACTGCGGGAAAAGATGCAATGAACGATGCCGATGTGGAAGCTGCGAAAACCAATGTAACTCCAGACGATTTAGCATCAATCATTTATACATCGGGAACAACAGGCACTCCAAAAGGCGTTTTATTAACACACAACAACATCATTAGTAACGTTTTAGGATCGTCTGAACGTGTTCCTTTTGAAAGAGGAAGTTATACCGCACTAAGTTTCCTGCCTTGTTGTCACATTTTTGAGCGAATGATTCTGTATCTGTTCCAATATATGGGTGTGTCGATTTATTTTGCGGAATCAATTGAAAAAATTTCTGACAACCTGCAAGAAGTGAAACCACAGGTTATGACCGTTGTTCCAAGGGTTTTAGAAAAAGTGTTTGATAAAATTTATGCCAAAGGATCTGAACTTTCGGGCATTAAAAAAGCATTGTTCTTTTGGGCATTGCGTTTGGCAGAAGATTTTAAACCTTATGGTGCAAACGGCGGTTTTTATGAATTTAAACTGAAAATTGCCCGCAAACTGATTTTCTCTAAATGGCATGCTGCTTTGGGAGGAAACTTAGAGCTATTAGTATCGGGTTCTGCCCCATTATCGCCACGTTTGGCTCGAATTTTTGGTGGAGCTGCTATTCCGGTGATGGAAGGATACGGTTTAACTGAAACTTCTCCAGTAATTTCGGTAAACGACCAGCGAAATAATGGTTGGAAAATTGGATCGGTAGGAAGGCTTTTAAGCAACGTTACTGTTAAAATTGCCGAAGACGGCGAAATTTTGTGTCAAGCACCATCGGTTGCATTAGGTTATTATAAAGACGAAGAAAAAACCAACGAAGCTTTTGCAAATGGCTGGTTTCACACAGGTGATATTGGTATGATTGACAGCGATGGCTTTTTATTTATTACCGATCGAAAAAAAGAAATGTTTAAAACCAGCGGCGGTAAATACGTTGCCCCACAAATGATTGAAAACGCTATGAAACAATCGCGTTTTATAGAGCAAATTATGGTGGTGGGCGAAGGACAAAAAATGCCTGCCGCGTTGATTCAGCCAAATTTTGATTTTATTAAAGAATGGGCAAACCGCAACAAAGTAAATGTTGGTTTCACACTTGATGAAGTAGTGAAAAACGAATTGGTGATAGAACGCATTCAAAAAGAAATTGACATTATTAATCCACAATTTGGTAAATGGGAACAAGTTAAAAAGTTTGCGCTTACGCCAAATGTTTGGAGCATTGATACAGGCGAATTAACCCCAACGCTAAAACTAAAACGTAAAGTAATTTTAGAGAAGTATAAGAACTTGTATGAAAAGATGTATTCTTAATTGATTTGGAATGTCAAACAATGTAATCATAGTAAACATTCAAAATCCATGTGACGAAAAATGGAGTAAGATGCAACCTCATGATAGAGGGAAATTTTGTATGCAATGTTCAAAAGAGGTAATTGATTTTACAAAGTTAGATAATACTGATATCATTAAAGTTATTGAACAATCAAAAGGTAGAATTTGCGGTAGAATGTTTGTATCGCAATTAAATCGACCAATTGAAATTCAATCTAAAAAGAAAAGATCAAAATTATACAAAGCTTTAACGGCTATCTTTTTAATAGGATCTACAGGAAGTGTGTTTGCAACAAATCTACCATCAACAAGTAACGATTTAAATGTTTCTAAAAGCGAATCTAATTTCAAAAGAATCAATTTAAAGCAAACAAAAGCAGATAGTTTAAAAGATATAATTAAAGGACAAGTTTTAACTGAATTTGAAGAACCTATTCCTGATGCTATTATTAATGTAAAAGAATTAAATCTAGAAATAGTAACAGATAATGATGGTTACTTTTTAATAAGCTTGCCACAAAATTTTCAACAGGAGTTTGTAACTGTTCTTATCTCATATCCATATTTTGAAGATTATGAAACGCGTATTTATAAAACAGACTTATCTATTGATAGAAAGTACTATTTAAAAGAAGATAATGAATATAAAGAGGAAGTGGTTTTAACAGGTAAGGTTGCAACAACTTATAAAAGAGTACCATGGTGGCAATTTTGGAAAAGATTTTAAAATATTTTTTTTTATTTACATTAACAACTTACCTAAATAAACAATAAAATATCCTTTTAACGAAAAATTAAATTTAAAATAGTATGCGTGCATACTATTTTTTTATTATATTTGGTATAACTAATTAACTAATGAAAAATAAAACGCTCGATTCAGTAATAAAAAACACTTGGCAAGCCATTGCCCGTATGTATAACGAAGAAGCTTCGCAGTACGGTGCAAGCATGGCACTTGGGTATGCTTTATTAAACATAGATAAAGACGGAACGCCGTCAACCGCTTTGGCGCCGCGTTTGGGTATGGAACCTACAAGTTTAACGCGCACCCTAAAAACAATGGAAGAAAAAGGTTTGATTGTTAAAAAGAAAAATCCGGTGGATGGTCGTGGTGTAAATATTTATTTAACTCCGCTGGGTGTTGAAAAACGCGGACTATCAAAACAAACGGTCATCAATTTTAATAATAAACTTTTAGAAACCTTTTCACAACAAGAGATTGATAATTTTATAGAGATGTCAGAAAAAATTCAAAACATCATCGTAACAAAAAAGAAATTTTAAGAAACCAAACTTCATAAAACTATGAATAGATTAATAAAAAAAGTGGCTGTTATTGGTTCCGGAATCATGGGTTCGGGCATCGCCTGTCATTTTGCAAACATTGGCATTCAGGTATTGCTTTTGGATATTGTGCCAAACCAGCTTACCCAAGCCGAAGAAAAAAAAGGTCTTACACTTAACGATAAAGTGGTAAGAAACCGTATGGTGAACGACAACCTAGCAACTGCTTTAAAACAAAACCCCTCACCTATTTACGACAAAAAATTTGCCGACCGAATTTCTACAGGAAACACAACAGACGATCTCTCTAAAATCAAGGATGTTGATTGGATTATCGAAGTTGTTGTGGAACGTTTGGATATTAAAAAGGCAGTTTACGAGCAAATTGAAAAATTCCGTAAACCAGGAACGTTGATCACATCAAACACTTCAGGAATTCCGATTCATTTTATGAGCGAAGGAAGAAGCGAAGATTTTCAAGAACATTTCTGCGGAACACACTTTTTCAATCCGGTTCGATACTTAAAATTATTCGAAATTATTCCCGGACCAAAAACCAAACCCGAAGTTTTATCGTTTTTAAACAATTACGGTGAAAAATTCTTGGGAAAAACATCGGTTGTTGCTAAAGATACGCCGGCATTTATTGGTAACCGCATTGGTATTTACGGCATCATGAGTTTGTTTCATTTGGTAAAAGAAATGGATCTAACCATTGAAGAAGTCGATAAATTAACCGGACCGGTAATCGGCAGACCCAAATCGGCAACATTCCGTACGGTTGATGTGGTTGGTTTGGATACGTTGGTGCATGTTGCCAATGGTTTGTACGAAAATTGTCCGAACGATGAAGCACATGAATTGTTCAAACTTCCCGATTTCATTAATCACATGATGGAAAATAAATGGTTGGGAAGCAAAACAAAACAAGGTTTCTATAAAAAAGTTGACAAAGATATTTTGTCACTCGATTTGAATACGTTGGAATATCGCCCCAACAAAAAGGCATCTTTTCAAACATTAGAACTTACCAAAACCATTGATAATGTTATTGATCGTTTCAAGGTTTTAGTGAACGGAAAAGACAAAGCGGGCGAATTTTACCGTAAATCGTTTGCGGGCTTGTTTGCGTATGTTTCTAACCGAGTTCCTGAAATTACCGATGATTTATATAAGATAGACGATGCAATGAAAGCCGGTTTTGGCTGGGAACACGGACCTTTCCAAATTTGGGATGCCATTGGTGTTGAAAAAGGTATCGAATTGATCAAAGAAAACGGCGAACATGTTGCCGATTGGGTGAATGATATGTTGGCATCGGGCAACAAATCATTCTACACAGTTAAAGAAGGTGCTACTTATTATTATGATATCGATTCAAAATCTCAAAAGAAAATTCCGGGACAAGATGCGTTTATCATTTTAAACAACATACGCGATACCAAAAAAGTTTGGGGTAATGCCGATTCTACTTTGTTTGATTTAGGTGATGGCATTTTAAATCTGGAATTTCACTCCAAAATGAACTCGATTGGTGGCGGTGTCATCAGCGGAATTAATAAAGCGATTGATATAGCCGAAAAAGAATACAGCGGTTTAGTGATTGGAAATCAAGCAGCAAACTTCTCGGTAGGTGCCAATTTGGGCATGATTTTCATGATGGCGGTTGAGCAGGAATACGATGAATTGAATTTTGCCATAAAATCGTTCCAAGATACCATGATGCGTGTGCGTTATTCGGGCATTCCAGTAATTGCAGCTCCGCATGGAATGACGTTGGGCGGCGGTTGTGAATTGGTAATGCATGCAGACAAAGCCGTTGCGGCAGCAGAAACCTATATTGGTTTGGTTGAATTTGGAGTGGGTGTGATTCCTGGCGGTGGTGGATCGAAAGAAATGACCTTGCGTGCTGCAGATCAATTCAAAAAGAACGACGTGAAGCTGAACATTCTGCAAGAATATTTCTTAACTGTCGGAACCGCTAAAGTAGCAACATCGGCTTACGAAGGGTTTGAGAACGGTGTTCTTTTACCAACAAAAGATGTGGTGGTAGTGAATAAAGACCGACAAATTGCCGAAGCGAAAAAACATGCGCTACTAATGGCTGAAGCTGGTTACACCCAACCTGTTCCTCGCAAAGATGTTTTGGTTTTGGGTAAACAAGCATTGGGTGCTTTTTTAGTAGGAACAGACGGCATGATGGCTGGTAAATACATTTCTGAACACGATAGAAAAATCGCTAATAAGTTAGCCTACGTAATGGCAGGTGGCGATTTATCGGAACCTACATTGGTATCCGAACAATATTTGTTAGATCTAGAACGCGAAGCATTTTTAAGTTTATGTACCGAACGTAAAACATTAGAACGTATTCAGTTTATGTTAACTAAGGGAAAACCGTTGCGTAATTAGTATTTGTATCAAGACGTAAGTATTAAGTATCAAGACAAAAATTAGATATAACATGCACAATTTTGAAAAACTGAAAATTTGGCAAAAAGCAATGGATATCGCTGTTGCAGTTTATGAAATTTCTGCAGTTTTACCAATTGATGAACGATTTAATTTAATTCATCAAATAAAAAAATCTGCTGTTTCAATTCCGTCTAATATTGCCGAAGGATCAGGAAGGAATCACAACAAAGAATTTATTCAATTTTTGGGTATAGCAAATGGATCTACTTTTGAATTGATAACACAATTAATACTTGCAAAAAGATTAAATTTAATAGACGAAGCAATAACGCAACCTATAATAAATCAATTACTGGAAGTTTCAAACATGAATTTTTATTTCAGAAAACTCTTAATACAAATATGAATGCAGATGGAAAAAGTGTTAATACTTAATACTCCCATCTTAATACTTTAATAAATGAAAACAGCATATATAGTAAAAGCATACCGAACAGCCGTTGGGAAAGCACCAAAAGGATTGTTCCGATTTAAAAGACCCGATGAATTAGCGGCAGAAACCATTGAGTTTATGATGAACGAAGTGCCGCAGTTAGACAAAAAACGCATTGATGATGTAATGGTTGGAAATGCCATGCCCGAAGCCGAACAAGGTTTAAACATGGCGCGATTAATCTCGTTAATGGGATTAAAAATCACCGATGTTCCTGGTGTAACAGTGAACCGTTATTGCGCATCGGGTTTGGAAACCATTGGTATGGCAACAGCAAAAATTCAGTCGGGAATGGCAGATTGTATTATTGCAGGTGGCGCCGAATCGATGAGTTTTATTCCAATGGGCGGCTACCGTGCCACACCAGATTATAAAGTTACCGCTGCCGGTCACGAAGATTATTACTGGGGAATGGGCTTAACTGCCGAAGCGGTTGCAAAACAATTCAATGTGTCGCGAGAAGATCAAGATCAGTTTTCGTTTGAATCGCACATGAAAGCTTTAAAAGCACAAGCAGAAGGCAAATTTGAAAATCAAATTGTACCAATTACCGTTGAAGATACATTTATTAACGATAATGGTAAAAAAGAAACCAAATCATACATTGTAACAAAAGATGAAGGTCCACGTGCCGGAACAAGCGTTGAAGCTTTGGCAAAACTAAAACCTGTTTTTGCTGCCGACGGCTCTGTTACCGCAGGAAATTCCTCTCAAATGTCCGATGGTGCTGCATTTGTTTTGGTAATGTCTGAAGAAATGGTGAAAGAATTAAATTTAGAACCAATTGCCCGTTTGGTAACGTTTGCTTCGGCAGGAGTTGAACCTCGAATAATGGGAATCGGTCCTGTAAAAGCCATTCCAAAAGCATTAAAGCAAGCTGGTTTACAACAAAATGATATCGAATTGATCGAACTAAACGAAGCTTTCGCGGCACAATCATTAGCTGTGATTCGTGAGTTAGATCTAAATCCGGAAATTATCAACGTAAACGGCGGAGCCATCGCATTAGGTCACCCATTAGGGTGCACCGGAGCTAAATTATCTGTTCAATTATTCGATGAAATGAAACGTCGTGGTAACAAATACGGCATGGTAACCATGTGTGTGGGAACCGGACAAGGAACAGCAGGGATTTATGAGTTGCTTTAATGCTATAAAATAGAAGAAAGACAAAAGAGTAAAGAAGAAAGATCATTATGAGGCATAATTTTAAAAATCTTAAAATTTGGATACTTTCAATGGAAATAGCACTCGATGTTCATAAAGTTTGTTTACAATTTCCAAAAACAGAACAATGCTGTTTCTGTTCCTTCAAATATTGCAGAGGGTTCAAACAGAAATACTGTTCATTTTAAGCATTTTCTAAACATAGCTCTTGGATCTTCATTTGAAATTCAGACTCAAATCTTAATAGCAAAACAAAATAATTACATATCAGAAATTCAAACAACAGAAATTGAAAACAAAATTGTAGAACTTCAAAAGATGATTTCAGGATTTATAAAAAAGTTAGATTCACAAAATCTTGATTCTTGATTCTTTCATCTTTTCTCTAAAAAAAAAATATAAACAATGGAAAACATAACAAGAGGCGGTCAATTTTTAGTAAAAGAGACCTTAGCAGAAAACATTTTTACACCCGAAGATTTTTCGGAAGAACAAAAAATGATGCGCGATTCGGTAAAAGAATTTATTGATCGCAAAATTTGGCCTAATAAAGATCGATTCGAGAAAAAAGATTATCAATTTACCGAAGAATGCATGCGCGAAGCTGGTGAATTGGGCTTTTTAGGTGTAGCAGTTCCAGAAGCTTACGGCGGTTTGGGAATGGGCTTTGTATCAACCATGCTTACCTGCGATTATATTTCGGGTGCAACAGGTTCATTTTCAACGGCATTTGGCGCACATACTGGCATTGGAACCATGCCTATTACTTTGTACGGTACCGAAGAACAAAAGCAAAAATACGTTCCTAAATTGGCAACAGGCGAATGGTTTGGATCGTATTGCTTAACCGAACCTGGCGCAGGATCTGATGCAAATTCAGGGAAAACAAAAGCGGAATTAAGTGCCGACGGAAAATCGTACAAAATAAACGGACAAAAAATGTGGATTTCAAATGCCGGTTTTTGTCATTTAATGATTGTTTTTGCACGAATTGAAGACGATAAAAATATCACTGGTTTCATTGTGGAATACGACGCAGAGAATCCAAATGGAATCACATTGGGCGAAGAAGAACACAAATTAGGAATCCGTGCCAGTTCAACACGTCAAGTGTTTTTTAACGATACGATTGTTCCTATAGAAAATATGTTGGGAGGTCGTGGTGAAGGTTTCAAAATTGCCATGAACGCTTTAAATGTGGGTAGAATTAAATTAGCTGCTGCGTGTTTAGATTCGCAACGCCGTTTAATTACGCAATCGGTAAACTACGCCAACGAACGTGTACAGTTTAAAACACCTATTGCCAATTTTGGTGCTATTCGTTCAAAAATTGCCGATTTAGCTACCAATGCCTATATTGGCGAATCGGCTTCGTACAGAGCTGCAGGTGACATCGAAAACAGAATCAATGCGCGTTTGGCCGATGGAAATTCGCATCAGGAAGCTGAATTAAAAGGTGTGGAAGAATTTGCAATTGAATGTTCTATTTTAAAAGTTGCTGTTTCTGAAGATGTGCAACATTGTGCCGATGAAGGCATTCAAATTTTTGGCGGAATGGGCTTTTCTGAAGATACGCCAATGGAAAGTGCTTGGAGAGATGCCCGTATTTCAAGAATTTATGAAGGAACCAACGAAATCAACCGAATGTTAACCGTTGGTATGCTCATTAAAAAAGCAATGAAAGGTCATGTTGATTTATTAGGTCCGGCAATGAAAGTGGGCGAAGAATTATTGGGAATACCCGATTTTGAAACTCCAGATTATTCTGAATTGTTTGCTGAAGAAAAAGCATTGATTGCAAAATTGAAAAAAGCCTTTTTGATGGTTGCAGGTTCGGCTGTTCAAAAATTCGGTACCGAGTTAGATCAACACCAACAATTACTAATGGCTGCGGCGGATATGTTGATTGAAATTTATATGGCAGAATCGGGTATTTTAAGAACCGAAAAATTAGCTAAAAATATTGGTGAAGAAGCCGCAAATGTACAAATTGCCATGGCAAAATTGTATTTATACCAAGCCGTTGATATTATTTACACCAAAGGTAAAGAAGGAATTGTTTCGTTTGCACAAGAAGATGAGTTACGCATGATGTTGATGGGCTTACGTAGATTTACAAAATACGACAACCACCCAAATGTAGTGGCTTTAAAAGAAACTATTGCAAGCAAAGTAATTGCCGAAAATAAGTATAGTTTTTAATAGTTAGTTAGTTTATTAAAAAGCCGTTTCAAGATTTTGAAACGGCTTTTTTTTTATCTTTTACAGAACTTATTTCCCTAATTTATAATTATCATAGCATTCATTTACTGCTGTGAAAATCTGGTAATCGTTTGCGGTGTATATAAATCGTTCAGAATGATTGCAACGCTGCAGTACTTTTACTATATCTTCTTTTGAAACATTGAGTAAGGCAGAAACCATTTCACGATCGTATTTCTTTTTCATTACTTCGATAAGTTCTACTTCTTTTCGTATTTGATTGATTTTCTTAGTTTCGCGCGAATTTCTTTTAATTGCATTGTAAATTCCGTTGATAGGATTTAATCCGCTATTGTAGTTTGCGGTAAAACCTGTTGGTCCAAAATCGCGGTAATAAGGATAGTCGGCTAAAGCAATCAGTTTGGTATCAACAGATAAAATTCCGGTGAGTTTTAAGGTATTAATCACCACCTCGTCTAAAACGGTAGAAAGATCTTTAATATAGATATTCATCTTTCCTTCTTTGTACCAATCGTTTGTAACTTTTATTTTTAAAGAACGAAATCCTTCCGAAGAAATATGTAAGGTATCGTTAACGTTTGCAAGAATTGAAAAAGATCCGTCGTCGTCTGTTTGTGCAACTTTCAACGAATTTAGATTAACAATACTTGCTTTGCTTTCGGGCGCATAGCTTAATTCGCTGTAAACGATTCCTTTAATATTTTTTTCTTGAGCAGAAATTGAAATAGAAAATACTGTAAAAAGTAAAACTGCAAAATATCTCATATAGTTTTTAGTATGCACCAAAAATAATGGATATTTTGCAGTTTTAGTTACTTATTTTGTAAATATTAACAACTAAAATGATTAGTTTGATCTGCGTGGGCGATCGCCACGAACAGCTCTTCTTTCAGTTCTTACCGGACGATCATCTTCTCTGTTGCGTCCAAATCTACTTTCCGTTTTGCGGTCATTGCTAAAACGCTCACCCGCTGCTGGTCTTCTTTCTGATGAAGATCTTTCGCCACGGAAACCGCCACTACGTTCGCCACGGAAACCGCCGCCGCTTCTTCCACCTCTACCGTTATGATCTCTTCTTGAAGAAGAACCACCACCGCTTGTAGAAATTTCAACATTTACCTGACGACCTTCGTGATGCATATTGTTCAAAATTCCAATAATACGCTCGCTGTGTGCAGCATCGGTGTTAAAGAAAGAGAATCCTTCTTTTACATCAACTTTAAACAAATCATCTCTGCCTAAATCTAAAGTATCGCGTAAGAAATCTTTCAAACTCATCCAATCGAAATTATCACGAGCTCCTAAGTTTAAGAAATAACGTACAGATCCATCAGAACTTACCGCACTTCCGCTTTCACCATTTTCACGAGGTTTTGGCGAATCGATTGTATTTTGCTTTTTGTAGTATTCTATAAAACGGTTAAATTCTACAGAGAACATTTTTTTGATTAATTCTTCTTTCGTTAAATCACCAAGGGACTCTTGAATTTTTGGTAAATACTTTTCGATTTCTGAATCTACCTCAACCGATTTTACTTTATCTGCCAAATGAATCAACTGTGCTTCGCAAATTTCCATTCCTGTTGGAATTGGTTTGTGAACGAACTTTTGTTTAATGATACGTTCAATCTGACTAATTTTTTTGAATTCAGATTTTGTTACGATAACGATTGAAGTTCCTGTTTTACCCGCACGACCTGTACGACCTGAACGGTGGTTGTAGGTTTCAACCTCGTCTGGCAACTGATAGTTTATTACGTGTGTAATATCGTCAACATCAATACCACGTGCAGCCACATCGGTAGCAACCAACATTTGAATTTGGCGACCACGGAATGCTTTCATAACGCCATCGCGCTGTGCTTGCGATAAATCGCCATGCAAAGCTGCTGCGTTGTATCCGTCTTCAATCAATTTTTCGGCAACTGCTTGTGTATCACGTTTTGTTCTACAAAAAACAACCGAAAATATATTTGGGTTTATATCTGCCAAACGTTTTAAAGCAGGATAACGGTCACGTGCACCTACTAAATAATATTCGTGAGAAACGGTTGTTGAACCTTGATTTTTTTGTCCAACGGTAATTTCTTGTGGACGTTTCATGAATTCTTTAGCAATTCTTGCAACTTCCTGTGGCATGGTTGCAGAAAAAAGCCAAGTATTTTTTTCATCGGGAGTATCAGATAAAATAGATGTAATGTCTTCATAGAATCCCATGTTTAACATTTCGTCAGCCTCATCTAAAATACAAATTTGTATGTTTTTAATGTTAACAAGGTTTCTGTTAATCATATCCTGCATACGCCCTGGAGTTGCTACAATAACTTGTGCGCCTCTTTTAACTTCTCTTGCCTGCTCTGTAATGCTGGCACCACCATAAACAGCAACTGTATGTAAACCCTTTACATATTTAGAATACTGTTTAATCTCGTTTGTAATTTGTAAACACAATTCTCTGGTAGGCGATAGGATCAATGCCTGTGTGCTTCTGTTCTCTGGATCAATTTTCTGAATCAGAGGAAACCCGAAAGCAGCTGTTTTCCCAGTACCTGTTTGCGCTAGTGCAACAATGTCCGTGTCTTGTTGCAATAATAAGGGAATAGCTTTTTCCTGAACCTCTGAAGGGTTTTCGAAACCTAAGTCTTGAATCGCCTTTAAAAGCAATTCGTTTAATCCTAATTCTTGGAATTTATTCATATAATATTTAAAATATCTGCAAAGGTACGGCTATTTTTGCGAATTTTAATCTTATAGTTAGGTTAAATTATTTATTTTGTAAAATTTACCAAAAAATCAATCAGCTTTTCAACGGCTCTTCCTCTGTGACTTAGTTTGTTTTTTTCTTCTAAAGTCATTTCGGCGAAGGTTTTTCCTAAGTTTTCAGGTTCAAAGATAGGATCATAACCAAAACCATTTGTTCCGGTTTTTTTATTTCTAATTTCGCCTTCAACAATTCCGGTAAACAAATGTTGTTCGTTATTAATGTTTAAAGCAATAACTGTTTTAAACTGCGCTTTTCGATTGGTTATATTATGTAATTTTTGCAAAACCAAATCCATGTTTTTATCGGCGTTTTTATCTTCACCTGCATATCGGGCCGAATAAACGCCTGGTTCGCCGTTTAGTGCATCAATTTCTAAACCAGTATCATCGGCAAAACAAGGCAAACCGTATTTTTCGGTGATGTAATTGGCTTTAATAATGGCGTTTTCTTCTAACGTTGAGCCTGTTTCGGCAATGTCTTCGGTGCAACCAATTTCTTCTAAAGTTACAATTTCAATAGATTTTGGCACTTGATTTTGAATTTCTTGTACCTTGTTTTTATTGTTTGAGGCAAATATAATTTTCATACGTTAACTGATATAATTCCAAATGTTGTTTTTCTTTGCCAGCAATTCAAACACAAATTTTAGTGCCTGATGTTCTGGTTTTTCAAGATTGATGTCGTCTTTTAATAATTCGATTGCTTTTGTTCGTGCCAATTTTAATATGTCTTGATCTTTTACCAAATCGGCAATTTGCAGATTCAACACACCGCTTTGTTGTGTTCCCATAATATCGCCCGGTCCACGAAGTTTCAAATCGATTTCTGATATTTCAAAACCATCGTTTGTTCGGCACATGGCATCCATTCGTACCTTGGTATCGGCACTTAACTTTTCACCGGTCATTAAAACACAAAAACTTTGTTCGGCGCCACGACCAACACGTCCACGTAACTGATGCAATTGACTCAACCCAAAACGTTCGGCGCTTTCAATAATCATTACCGATGCGTTGGGAACGTTCACACCTACTTCGATCACCGTTGTTGCAATCATTATGTGAGTTTCGCCTTTTACAAAGCGTTCCATTTCGGCATCTTTATCTTTAGCATGCATTTGTCCGTGCACTACGCTTACTCGATAGTCCGGAAAAGGAAAATCTCGAGCAATGGCATCGTATCCTTCCATTAAATTTTTGTAATCTAACTTTTCACTTTCTTGAATCAACGGATATACAATATAAATTTGTCTGCCTTTTGCAATTTCTTCCTTAATAAAATGCCAAACCTGCAAACGTTTGCTCTCAAAAAAATGGAGTGTTTTTATAGGTTTTCGTCCTGGTGGCAATTCATCGATTACCGAAACATCTAAATCGCCATACAAACTCATAGCCAACGTACGCGGAATGGGTGTTGCGGTCATTACCAAAACGTGAGGTGGCAATGAATTTTTCTTCCACATTTTTGAACGTTGTTCCACTCCGAAACGATGTTGTTCATCAATGATCGACAAGCCTAAGTTTTTAAATCGAACCTTATCTTCCAACAACGCATGTGTTCCTATTAAAATATGAATGGTTCCGTTTTCTAATTCTTCGTGAATTTGATTGCGTTCTTTTGTTTTGGTTGATCCTGTAAGAAGCGCCACTTTTACATTTATTTTATCAGCCAATTCTTTAATTCCTGTAAAATGCTGATTGGCAAGAATTTCGGTAGGAGCCATTAAACAAGCCTGAAAACCATTATCTAAAGCCAACAACATACTCATAAAACCAACAATGGTTTTGCCTGCACCCACATCGCCTTGCAACAAACGGTTCATTTGTGCTTCGTGTGCCATATCAAGTCGAATTTCTTTCAACACACGCTTTTGGGCATTTGTCAACGGAAATGGCAAATGATTGTGATAAAACGAATTAAAATAATCGCCTACAATATTAAAAGCAAAACCTTTGATTTTTTGTTTTCGGACTAAATTTTTCGACAATAATTGCAATTGAATAAAAAACAATTCTTCAAACTTTAATCGAAATTGCGCTCTGTTTAACAATTCGGCACTTTTGGGAAAATGAATGTTAAAAAACGATTCATTTTTTGGCATCAATCGTAACTCATTGATTAAATTTTCTGGAAAAACTTCTTTAAATAAATGATGTGTTTCTATAAAAACCTGCTGCATCATTTTGGTAATGCTTCGGTTGGAAATATTTTTCTGATTTAATTTTTCGTTCGATGGATAGACCGGTTGCAAAGCAGATTGCAGGCTTTTTTTGTGTTCTTCAACGGTTTCCATTTCGGGATGTGGCATTGAAAACAAACCGTTAAAATGATTGATCTTTCCAAAAATCACGTAAGGTGTATTCAGCTGTAAATTTTCCTTAATCCATTTATGTCCTTGAAACCAAACCAATTCCATTTCGGCAGTTCCATCGGTAAAAACAGCAACCAAGCGACTGCCGCGTTTTTGCTCAACCGTTTTTAATCGAATAACTTTACCAATCAATTGAACTTCCGCACTAATGCCCGAATTTAATTCATTAATTTTATAGTATTTGGTTCGATCTAAATATTTATAGGGATAAAAGTTTACTAAATCTTTGTAGGTGAAAATTTGCAGTTCTTTTTTTAATACAGCAGCTCTTTGCGGGCCAACGCCTTTAAGGTATTCAATAGGTGTATCTAAAATAGTTTGCTGCATTTTTACTTTTTTGTAAAGTTAAAAGTATTTGTTTAATTTTTCAAAAAGTAAAAATAGTTTACCCAAACAAATAACTTTGTTTTATATTTACAAATAATTAACAACATTTTACATGAAAAAAATTATAACCTTACTATTACTTTCAACATTTACATTTATCTCGTGTAAAGACGATGAAAAAACCAATGATAGTGCATCAAAAACTACTGTAAAAACTTTTGATAATGTGAAAGTTGCTTTTGCTGAGGGACAATCGCAAAGTGCCGAAGGTACTTTTACCTTTCCAACAAATTCTGAAAATATTAAATCCATTAAAATGTTCATTAAAGATATTTGCCCAAACAAAGAATGTGATGAATGGGACAGATATGCCAATATCTATGCTAAAGATAAAGCTAGTGGCGAATGGTACGAATTAGGTAGATTCATTAATCCGTATTGGGTTGGAAACGAAAAATTAGAGAGAGGTTACGAAATTGATGTAACTGATTTTAAATCGATTTTAAATGGTTCTACCGAATTAAAAATATATACGGAAACATGGTTGGCTAAAGGAAGAAAATACAGTGTGGAGTTCGACTTTGAGTTTGGAACACCAGATTACAAGTATTCTGCAGTTGTGCCGGTAATTCAGTACAACAAATCGTCAATAGATGGTGTGCCTTACGGAAAAGAGTATGACACCAATACTTTTGATTTAACAAAACAAATTAATATACCTTCTGGTGCAGAAATCGCTTATTTTAGAACTATTATTTCTGGTTGGGGACATGCAACACCAAATGATGCTGGTGGTCGTGGTTGCGCAGAATGGTGCTATAGAACACATCAAATAAATATTAATAACACAAAGACTTTTACTCACGATTTAAAAGCCATAGGCTGTGCACAAAATCCAATTGATAACCAAGCACCTGGTAATTGGAAACCAGATCGTGCGGGTTGGTGCCCTGGAATGGTTGTTCCTACACGTTTTGATAATATTCAAAAAAGTTTATTTGGATCAAACTTTAATTTTGAATATAAATTTGAAGATTGGACAAACAACAATGGCAACGGCAACGCTTTTTATGCTATTTCAACATTTGTAGTTGTAAAAAGTAATTCGCCTATTAATAAGCCTGTTATATTGAATTAAAATAAAAAACTTTTAATAAATTGCCCCCAATAGTATATAACTTTTGGGGGCAATTTTTATATAATCTAAAGTTTCATAATTAGCGAACTAATTTTTTGTATTTGATACGTGTTGGTGCTAAATCACCCAAACGTTTCTTGCGGTTTTCTTCGTATTCAGAGAAAGATCCTTCAAAGAAATACACTTCAGAATCTCCTTCAAAAGCCAAAATATGCGTACAAACACGGTCTAAAAACCAACGGTCGTGCGAAATAATTACGGCACAACCTGCAAAGTTTTCCAAACCTTCTTCTAAAGCGCGCAAAGTATTAATATCCAAATCGTTGGTAGGCTCATCTAACAACAAAACGTTTCCTTCTTCTTTCAACGTCATTGCCAAGTGTAAACGGTTTCGTTCACCACCCGATAAAGCAGCCACTTTTTTGTTTTGATCTGATCCTGCAAAGTTAAAGCGCGACAAATAAGCACGTGCATTTACTTGGCGACCACCCATCATGATTAACTCTTGCCCCTCGGCAAAATTTTCATAAATCGATTTTTCTGTATCTATATTTTTATGCGATTGATCCACATACGCAATTTTAACCGTATCGCCCACTACAAATTCTCCGGCATCAGGCGTTTGTTCGCCCATAATCATACGGAAAATGGTTGATTTACCCGCACCGTTTGGACCGATAATTCCAACAATACCTGCTTGCGGAAGTGTAAAGTTTAAATTATCGTATAAAATTTTATCGCCAAATGCTTTTGCAACACCTTTGGCTTCAATAACATTTGTACCTAAGCGCGGCCCGTTTGGAATGTAAATTTCCAGTTTTTCTTCCAACTGTTTTTGATCTTCATTCAACAATCGATCATAATTTTGTAAACGTGCCTTTTGCTTGGTTTGACGCCCTTTTGCTCCCTGACGTACCCAATCTAACTCGCGTTCTAATGTTTTTCTTCGTTTTGATGCTGTTTTTTCTTCTTGTTCTAAACGTTTTGCTTTTTGATCTAACCAAGAAGAATAGTTTCCTTTCCATGGAATACCTTCTCCCCTGTCTAATTCTAAAATCCATCCGGCAACGTTATCCAAGAAATAACGGTCGTGGGTTACTGCAATAATGGTTCCTTTATATTGTTGCAAATGTTGTTCTAACCAATGAACCGATTCGGCATCTAAGTGGTTGGTTGGCTCATCTAACAACAAAACATCTGGTTCTTGCAATAGTAAACGACACAAAGCCACGCGGCGACGCTCACCTCCCGAAAGTACTGAAATTGGTGTATCTGGTTCCGGACAACGAAGTGCATCCATAGCTACTTCTAATTTATTATCCAATTCCCAACCGCCTACTGCATCAATTTTATCCTGTAAATCTGCTTGGCGATCCATTAGTTTCTGCATTTTATCTGCATCTTCATAAACCTCTGGCAAACCAAACATATCGTTAATTTTGTTGAATTCGTCTAAAATAGAAACAACTTCTGCCATTCCTTCACGAACAACTTCAATCACGGTTTTGCTTTCATCTAACTGCGGTTCTTGTTCTAAATAACCAACGGTATATCCTGATGCAAAAACAACATCACCTTGGTAATTTTTATCAACCCCGGCAATAATTTTAAGTAAAGATGATTTTCCTGAACCATTTAAACCTAAAATTCCAATTTTAGCTCCGTAAAAAAAGCTTAAATAAATATCTTTAAGCACTGTTTTGTTTGTTGATGAGTAAGTTTTACTCACTTTCGACATGGAAAAAATTACTTTTTTATCGTCTGACATAATTAGTTTTATTAGTATATTTTTAGATACACATCAAAAATACCACTTAAAATTGTATTAATAAAAATTTATTTGATTGCAGATAGAAATCTGTTTTGTATTTTTGAATAAAAATAGAAATATGGAATTTACAGAGAACTTTAAAAAATCAAACAATTTTAGAATTAACGGTCAAATGCTTTACATAACAGATGCAAATGGTCATGAATTGGAACTTTTTGTAGGCGAAGAAATTGAAGCTGCAAGATGGAGCGATGAAGGCAGATTGCTTGTTGTACTAAAAAGCGGGGCAGTTAGATCGTACGAAAACGAGATTGATTATATTAAAATCTAACATCACATAAGTGTTGTGTTTTTAAAATAGAATTAAAATTTTGCCAATACACCAAAATGTATTGGCTTTATTTAATTTTGTGAACCATATTAATGAGCAACCTAAGCTAATAAAGAATAATTTTTTATGGATATTTCTATTATCATTGTTAACTACAATTCATGGGTTGTTTTAAGCGATTGTATTGAAAGTATTTTAAATTTAAATAGTACTTTAAACACCGAAATAATTGTTGTTGATAATAAATCTACAAATGACTTATTTTTACAATATCAGCAGAAATATCCAACGGTAAAATGGATCTCTAATTCTGGAAATAATGGTTTTGCAAATGGTTGTAACTTAGGTGCTGCAAATGCTGTGGGAGATTATCTGTTTTTTTTAAATCCCGATACCAAACTAAATTCAGGTGTTTTAGAACATTTTATAGAAATTTACAATAAAGAAAACATAGGAATTTTATCATGCCTGCAAACCAACAACAAAGGTACTTTTCATAAATACAATCTGCTTTTTCCTAATTCATTAAGAGTTTTTGGGATTTTAAGAAGCTTTGAACGAATTTTTAAAAAGAAACAATTAACACAACATTTTAAAGAAACAGATACAAGAAGTTATCCAGATTGGATTTCGGGTTCGGCAATATTTATATCGAAACAAAATTTTGAGCTAATTGACAAATGGTGCGAAGATTACTGGATGTATTTTGAAGATGTTGATCTATGCAAAAAAGTTCAGAAAAATAATTTACCTTGTGTTATTACAAAAGAAATATCGCTTTTTCATTTGCACGGCGGTGCTTCAAGAGTAAATCCAAAAACAAAAGCCATAACAAAATCCGAAGTAATAAAATCGCGGCACGTTTACATATCAAATCATTTTTCTGCTAACAGCCAAAAATGGCTTCACCCTTTATTAATGACAAATAATTTGTTAAGTGTTGGCATTTTATCGCTGCTTTCTTTTCCTTTGTTTTTTTTAAAAAAGCTACAAGTTAATCGTTACAAATTTTTAGAACTTTGCAATTATTATGCTTCGGCATTAAAAAACAAAACGTGGTTAAGTAACAGATCAACAAATTTTAAATTCTAAAATGAAGAAGATTCTTGTAATACAGCAAAAAATGATCGGCGATGTGTTGGTTTCTTCTATTATTTGCGAAAATTTGGCGGTTGAATTCCCCGATGCGCAGATCGATTATTTAATTTATGATACAACGTATCCGGTGCTTTTAAATAATCATTCCCATTACAACATTATTCATTTTACAAGCAAACAGCGCGATTCAAAAATCGAACTATTAAAATTTGCTAACCAAATTAGAAAAACAAATTACGATGTAGTAATAGACAGTTATTCTAAATTAGAAAGTTGGATAATCACAGGATTGTCTGGGGCAAAAACTAAAATTTCGTTCGATAAAAAATACATAAACAGTATTTACACCCATGTTGTAAAACGCCATAATCAACCAAAAACCAACTTAGGTTTAACAATAGAACAAAGATTAGCACTTTTAAAACCTTTGGGAGTTTTAAATCCTACTGTTTTAAAACCCAGTTTGGTTGTAAGCGAACGCGAAAAACAACAGGCGATTTCTGTTTTAGAAAAACATCGTATCGATAAAAAAAATCCTTTAGGAATGATAAGTTTATTGGGCAGTAGCGAATCTAAAACCTATCCTTTGGAATATATGGCGAAAGTTATAGACGAAATTGTTGCTTACAAACCCATAAATTTGCTGTTTAATTATATTCCAAATCAGATAAACGAAGCTAGAAAGATTTTCGACTTGTGCAAACCCGAAACTCAAAAGCATATTTATTTTGATGTGATAGGAAAGTCATTACGCGATTTTATAGGTTTAATGAACGAATGCGATTTTATTATTGGAAACGACGGTGGAGCGATTAATATGGCAAAAGCATTGAACAAACCTGCTTTTACTATTTTTTCGCCGGTTATTGATAAATTAGGTTGGAACAGTTTTGAAGACGGAATCCGTTATATTTCTGTCCATTTAAAAGATTATAAGCCAAGTGTTTTTGAAAATTTATCGATTAAAGATGTAAAAATTAAAAATGAACAGTTATATTTAGAATTTAAACCCGAATTGTTCAAGCCCTTATTAATGCATTTCTTAAAACATAATGCATAAACACTATGGTTATAAACACGAAGATTTCTGCGCTTATAATTACTAAAAACGAAGCGCATAATATTGAAAAATTAATAGAAAATTTAAATTTTGCTGATGAAATTATCATTGTTGATTCTTTCAGCACTGATGCTACAGAAGAATTGGCAACAAAATTTGATAAAGTAAAGTTTTATAAACATAAATTCGAAAATTATGCTTCGCAACGAAATATTGCTTTAGGCTATGCAACCAATCCTTGGATTTTATTTTTAGATGCAGATGAACGACTTACCCCACAATTAGCTGCAGAAATTCAAGAAACATTGAAAAAACCATCTGCCGACGCCTATTTTTTTTACAGAACCTATTATTACAAAGATAAACCCATGCGTTTTACGGGTTTACAAACCGATAAAAACATTCGTTTATTTAAAAAAGAAGTGGGCACTTACACCGGTTTGGTTCATGAAAAATTAATGGTAGAAGGAAAAATTGCATCGCTTAAAAACAAGCTGATACACTACTCTTTTCATGATTATGAAAGTTACAAAGAAAAGCTAAAAAACTACGGAAAATTAAAAGCTAAAGAAAAATTTAGCAAAGGAGAAAAATACAACATCTTTAAACATTACGGGCACTCAACTTATTGTTTTTTAAACCGTTACTTTTTTAGACTAGGTTTTTTAGACGGACAAAAAGGTGCGGTAATTAGCTACCTTATGGCGTATTCTATTTGGGAACGCTACAACGAAATTAAGCGCTTGCGTAAGAAATAATTAACTACTTTTTCCAAAACTTAATTTGTTTTTTTAATTTTTGTTTACGATGGAATTTCATTTGAAATTCGCTAGTTAAATGCCATAACAAATCAAAAATTTCGTGTTCGCTTTTTTGTGTGTACAATTTTGCATATTCGTTTGCCATAATGGCAATCATTTCTTTTTTAGGCGTTAATCGGCGAAGGTTATGCATACGTTGTTCAAACGACATTTGCGCATGAAACTGCATTCGGTTTAAATCTACCAAATAAAACGAATAAGAATTATCTTCATTGATTTTTATCAGCGTATTCCCAGGCGAATGATCTTTAAACTCTACTCCTGCTTCATGTAATTTAAAGCAAAAAACAGTAAACGCACGCAAAATAGCTTCGTGATTTTCTAGATCAGGGTTCTGAACTAAATCTCTATAGGTATATTCTGTAACAATGTGTTCACAAACGTAAAAGCTTTTTCCTAAGCCAATTCCATTAGTAAATTCAGCAAATGCAATGGGTTGCGGCGTTCCAATATCGCTATTTAATAATCGTAAAGCATAATTATACGATCGTTTTGCTTTAGAATCGCGAATAAATCGGTATACAAACGAATTCAACAAATTGGGCTTTTTAAAAGCTTTAATATTCAGCAATTGATCGTTTAACGGGAAAATCTTAATAGTATTTCGGCTTCCTTTAACCAAAAGTGTTCCTTGTTCATTAAAATGCGTAAGTGCGCTTTCTATATTTTTTTTTAGTACGGTAAACTGTGGCTGTACAACTAATTTCATTTTACAAATATTGCGAAATTCCTTTTTCTGTTCGTATAATTTTTTCTTGAATTGATTTATGCTGAATTAAATCGTTTTCCTTTAACTGATCACGTGGATTTTCGGTATGATAAATATGATACACAATTCCAACATAACGTAATCTTTTGGCTAAAACGCCTTTATTTCCCAATCGAATAACCAAGTCACTATCTTCTCTACCCCAACCTTCAAAACCTTCATTGTAACCGTTAATTGCTATAAAATCTTCTCTCCAAAATGACACGTTACATCCACGGAAATTCGACGAAAAACCTTCGTGCGGCTTGTACATTTTAGATAATAATTTGTTGTGAATGGTTCGTGATTTCTTCTTTAAATTTTTAGAAAAGAAATTGAATTTTGTTTTCTTTTCATTAAAAATCCCTGGCAATGCTTCTTTAGTAATTGTAGCTCTTGTTCCGTACAAATACACGTTTTTTTGAGCATTTTCTTTATGATCTGCAATAAATCTTGGATGCATAATACAATCTCCATCGATCTGAATAATATAATCGCACGAGCTTTTAGCAACCGCTTTATTCAAGATAATTGCTTTGCGAAAACCTTTATCTTCCTGCCAAACATGAATTACCTTAAATGTACTTTTCTGAATAAAATTATCGATAAGCTTTTTGGTTTCTTCGGTAGATCCGTCATCGGCAATTAGCACTTCATCGGGCATTTCTGTTTGTTCAAAAATACTTTTAAAGATAAGTTCTAAAGCTTGCGGCCAGTTGTAGGTTGATATTAATAAAGCTGTTTTCATTAAATTACTTGATTAAATGCTTAAACCATTGCCCAAAATTCTTTTTAAAAATCCACATTTTAGATTTTTTTAAATTTGGATTTTCATTAATAAATTGTTTGATGTCATTTAAATTTTCACTAGGAAAATAGCCCAACGATTTCCAAATTTTAGGATTAAGATAAAACAAATCTTTTAATTGCGTGTAGTTTTTTTCATTCGCAGACTTCCATTTTGTGAAGAATTCCGAATTTATTTCATCTTTATGACCCCAGTTCGATATCTTAAAAACTAATTCCTCTTCTGTACGCGAAAATGTTTCGTGCAAAGCATAATGCGGCACATAAATCACGCGCTCTTTTGTATTACGGGCACGCTTGTAATTAGGATAGTTTGTAGCAACCATAAATTTTGTAGCATCGTCTACATACAAAAGTCCGTTATCTAAATATTTATAAATATTGATCAAAAAACCCGAAAACTGAATTTTATTTTTTTCAGGATTATCTAAAAAATGATCGTATTTTCTTAATGTTTCAACAAATTTATCAAAATCTAAAAAAATCTCGTCGGCATCAACCTGAACAAGCCAATTTCCAATACCCATTTTTTCGCTTAATAAGGTGCGTTCGCGACTGTCGTTGTCAATAGGAGAAAGCTCTGGAATATAAAAATCATCACGATAAATGGTTATCTTTTTGTCCACATCGAATGTATCGATCCATGCAAAAAAATCATCATCGATTTCAAATTTTGTACCTGTCCAAGTTCTATTTTCATGGTCTAATGCCAAAAAAATTTCATCGGATTTTTCGTAAACAGGTGGAATTGACTTTTTTAGTTTTTCATAATCATAAGATACTAAAAAGCCTGTTTGTATTTTTTTCATTTAGTTATTTTATTCAACCCTAAAACAAATATATGTTTATTTTAATAATTATGATTTAAGTTTACTTAGGAAACAGTATGGAAACCATTAATCTATAATTTTTTGTTTATGTTTTAAAGATAATGCTAAACTTTCGTTTGCTTTAAGCATGTTTTTAAACACAAAGTAATTTTTTTTCTTAAACGGCGCTTTAAACAAGTAAGTAATTAAAAGATAGTGTTTTATAATTAAATATTTAAATAATCCGAAGTTTTTGCGTGTTACATAAAAGTAGGAAATCCAATGCTCAAATTTTAAATCTAAATTTCTATTAGCGCTTTTCCCTTCTAAGTGTATATATTGTAATTCTGGTAAAAAATACGTTTTAAACCCATTCTTTTTTAAACGATAACAAATATCGGTTTCTTCATAATAAAGAAAAATATTAGTATCAAAACCACCAATATTGTTGAAAACATCTTTCTTAAAAAACATAAAGCTGCCAATTACAAAATCAACACTAAATGGTTCATTGGTATTTTTTTTTGCAGATAATTTTTCTTTTTTAGTGAATTCTAAAAATTTCCTACCTAATAATTTGTATCTAATTCCTTCAAAATATCTGTATGAAATACTTTTTTTGTTTTCGGCATCTAAAATTTGAATTCCTGCAACACCAAAATCGGTTTTACTATTGGCAAATGAAACCAACTTTTCAAAAACCGATTCTATGAACAAAACATCACTGTTTATAAATGCATAAAAGTCACCTGTTGCGTGCTGAATACCCAACATATTACCGCCACCAAAACCTAGATTAATTTTACTGCGTACAATTTTTACGTTCTTTACATTTAAAAACTTAGCAAGCAAATTATCATAATCTGTTTTTTGTGAAGCATTATCCACAATTATTACTTCAAGAGTAGTGTTATCTTGGTTCTTAAAAATAGATTTAACACATTCATAAGTAAGTTGAGATGTGTTATAGTTAACTATGATTATTGATATTTTATAATCTTTCATAGGTGTAAAAGTAGTATTTTTATTTATTTTTACAGAATATAAATTTTTTATCAAAAATGAGTAATAAACTTGTTTCCGTTGTAATTCCGTGTTATAATTGTGAATCAACTATAGAGGAAACGATACAATCTGTTCTTTCACAAAGCTATAAAAACATTGAAATAATCTGTATAAATGATGGATCTACAGATGGTACCTCATCAAAATTAGAGAAAATTACTTCATTTAATAATAATATAGTTTGTATTAGTCAGGAAAATCAAGGTCAAACAAAATCAAGAAATACAGGTGCTAAAAAAGCAAAGGGCATCTATTTACTTTTTTTAGATTCTGACGATAGAATTGATTCTACATTTATTGAAAAAAGTATAAATATTCTAGAAAGTAACCCAACAATACAAATTGTTTATTCACTTGCAAATTTTTTTGGAGATACTAACGAACAATGGAAATTACCAGAATATGAATTTAAATCATTTCTAATAAACAATTGTATTCCAATAACAGCCTTAACAAGAATGGAAGAATTTAATAAAGCTGACGGTTTTGATGAATCTATAACATTTTATGAAGATTGGGAACTTTGGTTAAAAATTATATTAAACGGTGGTGAGGTTTATAGAATACCAGAGGTATTATTTTTTTATAGAAAACATTCCAAAGAAACCTCGTTAACAGATAATGCTATTAAAGACAATTATATTTTTTCGATAAACAAATTAAAAATATATCATAAGCATTACAATGTATATCATAAGCATATAGGATCATTTGAAAACCTTGTATATGATGCTATAATTTATAAAAAGAAGTATTATAATCAATGGTTTAAAAAGATTTTTTATAAATTTAAAAAACCTTTAAAATAAAAATGGCAAATAAAAAACTACTTTTTTTATGCTTGGATACTTTTGATTTGTATAAAGTTTTCCAAAGCGGCTTCGAAAAATATTCAGGTTGCGAAGTAACCACTATTCTATACAAACCATATAAATATAAAAATAACAAAGAACGTATTGCCAACTTTTTAGCCAAAGTTTTTTTAGGTAAAAATTTAAAAAAAATATGGCAAGGAAAATCATATTTTGAAAATATTGATCCCAACACAAAGTTTGATTATGTCTTTACTATTTGTCCTGAACTTTTAGATACTGATAGTTTACAACACATTAGAAATATTTCAAACAAATCTATTGTTTATTATTGGGATGGTTTTGATCACTTTCCTGCATATAAAGATACTATCCAATATTTCGATGAATGTTTTACTTTCGATCCCGAAGATGCAAAAACTTACAATCTAAAATTTTTACCAAATTTCTATTTTGCCGAAGATCGAAATACGAATCCTTCAACAGATTTATTTTTTTTAAGTTCTTATGATAGCAGGTATCCTTTAATCGAAAAAATTGTAAAAACAATTGAAAATCAAAACAAAAATTTAAAAATTAAAGTTTTACAACTTCCAAGACACAAGAAAACTACAATACCTAGACCACTGTGTAATTCCATAGAATTTATTGAAAAACCTATTTCTTTTGTAGAAACAACTGCTTTAATGAAAGACACTAAAATAGTACTTGATATACAAAAAGACATTCAACGCGGACTTACTTTTCGTGTTTTTGAAGCAATGGGCTTAAGTAAAAAACTAATAACCACAAATGCAGATATTGTTAATTATGATTTTTACAACCCTAACAATATTTTTATTTGGACTGATGATACTACTTCAATTCCCAATGAGTTTTTAAATACATCATACATTGAACTTCCTGAAGAAATTTATAAAAAATACAGTCAGGTAAGTTGGGTGAAGAAAATTCTTAACCAATAAATAATTTAAATTGGGATTTATTTTAAGTACTACAACTTGGTAAAATTCGTTATATTTATTAAAATTTAAACAAAGAAATGAAATTCCTATATAAAATCATCCTTATTGCTTGTTTGGTAAGCCTTGCTTCATGCCGAGAGGATTTTAATTTTGAACCTGCAACAGGTTCCGAGCTCACTTTTTCTAAAGACACCGTTTATTTAGACACCATTTTTTCGAACATCGGATCAAGCACTTACAACTTAAGGGTTTACAACAACAGCAATAAAGACATTAAAATACCATCGATTCGATTGGGTAAAGGCGATAATTCAAACTTTAGATTAATGGTTGATGGAATGGCTGGAAAAAGTTTCGAAAACATTGAACTTTTGGCAAAAGACAGCTTATTTATTTTTGTGGAAACCACGGTTGACATTAAACAACAAACCAATGGTAAAGATTTTTTATATACCGATGAAATTCTGTTTCAAGCAGGCAGCAATCAGCAAAAAGTAGATTTGGTAACTTTGGTTAAAGATGCTGTTTTTTTGTATCCGCAGAAATTTCAAGATGGCTCGTACGAAAGCATCACCATAAACGATGAGCAGATTTACGGTTTCTTTTTAGATGAAAACGATGCCACAAACGGCAACGAATTAGAGTGGAACAACGATAAACCTTATGTTATTTACGGATACGCAGCTGTTCCGCCTAACAAAACCTTAAATATTTCAGCAGGAACCGAGATTCATTTTCACAGAAATTCTGCTTTGGTTTCGTTTCCAACATCAACAATAAACGCACAAGGATCAATTGAAACACCTATTTTATTTCAAGGCGACCGTTTAGAACCTAATTTTGAAGATACTCCGGGGCAATGGTCTGGAATTTTAATCGGGCAAAACAGTAATCTGAACATTAAAAATGCAATCATTAAAAACGCTGTTAACGGATTATTAATCAATGCGAATAATGGAACAGCCATGTTGGAAAACCTTCAAGTTTATAATTGCGAAGAATCGGCTCTTTTGTTAGCAACCGCAAACGTTAGCGGAAGCAATATTGTAACCAATAATTGTGGTGTGGCAAGTTTGGCAATTGTGAATGGTGGAACCTACGATTTTACACATTGTACTTTTGCAAATTTCTGGAACCGACAAAATCAAACGGCAGTAATAATGAATAATGGCGATGGAACCAATGCTTTTGCACTGAATGCTCACTTTAAAAACAGTATTATTTATGGCAACGCCAGTGAATCGTTATTGATGGTTCCGGCAAATAAACAAACTAATTTTACCTTTAAATTTGAATATTCATTGGTGAAATTTCAAAACTCAGGCAACAGGTTTGATACTGCTAATTTTCCTTATAATTTCGATAATACAGCAAATTTCAACAACTGTTTAATTGCTAAAAATTTCAACGAGCATCAACCGTATTTTTTAAATACTTCTAAAAATGAATTGATGATTACCGACAAAGCTACATCGTTAATCAATTACGGAAATCCGATCTTTGCACAACAGGTAGCTGAAGATTTATTGGGAAAAAGCAGGTTAACATCACCAGATTTAGGAGCTTACCAACACGTAAGTTCTTCAGTAGATTAAATTGCTAATATGATTTTTTAATAGTATTTTTGTTCTTTATTTTCAAATAACACAACAACAAACTTTTTAACGATGATTCAATTTTTTGAAAATGCGTCTGGTACGGTTTACGCTGTACAAACTTCCATTCCGTTAAACACAGAAGATGTAGCTAAACTAAATTGGTTGTTTGGCAACGCTACACAGATAGAAACTCCTTCAATAACTCAAAGCTTCGTTGGTCCGCGTGCCGCAATGATTACTCCTTGGAGTACCAATGCAGTGGAAATTACGCAAAACATGGGCATTAACGGAATTATTCGTATTGAAGAATTCCAAAAAGCACCAGAAGATTTCAACGATTTCGATCCAATGATTTCTCAAAAATATGATTCTTTAACGCAAGACATGTTTACGGTTAATATTGATCCGCAACCGATTTTAGAAATTGAAGATATTGCTGCTTACAATCAACAAGAAGGTTTAGCCTTAAGCAATGAAGAGGTGGCTTATTTAAACAATGTTTCGGCAAAAATTGGTAGAAAATTGACTGATTCTGAAGTTTTTGGATTTTCGCAAGTGAATTCAGAACATTGTCGTCATAAAATTTTCAATGGAACGTTTGTTATCGATGGTGTTGAACAACCAACTTCATTATTCAAATTAATTAAAAGCACGTCTGAAACCAATCCAAACGGAATTGTTTCGGCATATAAAGACAATGTGGCTTTTGTAAAAGGTCCACGCGTAACGCAGTTTGCTCCGAATTCTGCCGATAAGCCTGATTTCTACACAGAAAAAGACTTTGATTCGGTAATTTCATTAAAAGCAGAAACGCACAACTTCCCTACTACGGTTGAACCTTTTAACGGTGCAGCAACAGGTTCGGGTGGTGAAATTCGCGACCGTTTGGCAGGTGGTCAAGGTTCGTTGCCATTGGCAGGAACTGCCATTTATATGACCTCTTATTCTCGTTTGGTTGACGATCGTGAATGGGAAAACGGCATGAAAGAACGCAATTGGTTGTACCAAACTCCAATGGATATTTTAATTAAAGCATCAAACGGAGCTTCCGATTTTGGAAACAAATTTGGTCAGCCGTTAATTACAGGATCTGTTTTAACGTTTGAACACGAAGAAAACGCTTCGCCAGACTCAAAACAACCTAGAAAATTAGGTTACGACAAAGTAATCATGCAAGCCGGTGGTATTGGCTACGGAAAAGCAGATCAAGCAAAGAAACACGAACCTAAAGCAGGCGATCAAATTGTTATTTTAGGTGGTGAAAACTACCGTATTGGTATGGGTGGTGCTGCGGTTTCTTCTGCAGATACAGGTGCTTTTGGTTCGGGTATCGAATTAAATGCCATTCAACGATCAAACCCTGAAATGCAAAAACGTGCAGCGAATGCGGTGCGTGGTATGGTTGAAGCCGATATAAACCCAATCGTGTCTATTCACGATCACGGTGCAGGCGGACATTTAAACTGTTTGTCTGAATTGGTTGAAAACACTGGTGGTTTGATTGATTTAGATAAATTGCCTGTTGGCGATCCAACGTTATCGGCAAAAGAAATCATTGGTAACGAATCTCAAGAACGTATGGGATTGGTCATCGGGAAAAACGATATCGACACATTGAAACGTGTTGCAGACCGCGAGCGTTCGCCAATGTACAATGTGGGTGAGGTTACAGATAACAAAAGATTCACTTTTCAATCGGCTACAAACGGATCAAAACCAATGGATTTGGCTTTGGAAGATATGTTTGGATCTTCGCCAAAAACAATTATGAACGATGAAACTGTTGTTTATAATTATGCGGCTTTAGAATACGAAAAAGAAGAAGTTTACAACTATCTTAATCAGGTTTTACAGTTAGAATCTGTTGCTTGTAAAGATTGGTTAACCAATAAAGTTGACCGTTGCGTTGGTGGTCGTGTAGCAAAACAGCAATGTGTTGGTCCTTTACAGTTACCTTTAAACAATGTAGGTGTTATGGCACTTGATTTTAAAGGGAAAGAAGGTATTGCAACAACGGTAGGGCACTCGCCTATCACAGCCTTGGTTGATCCGGTTGCGGGAAGTAGAAACGCCATTGGAGAAGCGTTATCAAACATTATTTTTGCTCCAATAAAAGACGGTTTAAGCGGAATTTCGTTATCTGCAAACTGGATGTGGGCTTGTAACAACAAAGGCGAAGATGCGCGTTTGTATCAGGCTGTTAAAGGTTGTGCCGATTTTGCTATTGAATTAGGAATAAATATCCCAACAGGAAAAGATTCGCTTTCAATGAAACAGAAATATCCTGACGGAGATGTTATTGCTCCGGGAACCGTAATTATATCGGCTGCAGGAAACTGTTCAGACATTAAAAAAGTAGTAGAACCCGTTTTATCAAAAAGCGCAGGATCTATCTATTATATCAATTTATCTAAAGACAAACTTAAATTAGGCGGATCGGCTTTTGCACAGATTTTAAACAAAATTGGCAATGATGTTCCAACCATAACCGATGCTGCTTATTTCAAGAAAGCATTCAATACCATTCAAGATTTAATCAACGATAATCAAATTGCTGCGGGTCATGATGTTGGTTCGGGCGGATTAATTACTACGTTGTTAGAAATGTGTTTTGCTGGTTATAATTTAGACGCTGATATTGATTTAACAGGCTTGAACGAACCAGACATAATTAAAGCATTGTTTAACGAAAATATTGCAGTAGTATTACAAGCACAAAACGATGACGCTTTTGAAAACAAAATGTCGTTAAACGGTATCGAGTTTGTAAAAATTGGTGTTCCTTCAGAAGGACAAGATTTAAAAATCATCTTCGGAAAAGAATTTTATAATTTCAACATCAATGAATTACGCGACACTTGGTTCATCACTTCGTATTATTTAGATAAAAAACAATCTAAAAACGGAATGGCACGCGAGCGTTTAATGAACTACAAAAAACAACCTTTGCAGTTTAATTTCCCTTTCCATTTCGATGGTGCAAAACCTGTGATTAATTCTTCGGTTGCCAGACCAAAAGCGGCAATTATTCGTGAAAAAGGATCAAATTCTGAAAGAGAAATGGCAAACGCTATGTTTTTAGCTGGTTTTGATGTAAAAGATGTACACATGACCGATCTAATTTCGGGTCGTGAAACCTTGGAAGATATTCAGTTTATTGGTGCTGTTGGTGGATTCTCAAATTCAGATGTGTTAGGTTCAGCAAAAGGTTGGGCAGGTGCATTCATGTACAACGAAAAAGCAAACACGGCATTAAAGAATTTCTTTGCACGTCCTGATACCATGTCTGTGGGTATTTGTAACGGTTGTCAGTTGTTTATGGAGTTGGAATTAATCAATCCAGAGCATGAAGTGCATGGCAAAATGCATCACAATACCTCACAAAAACACGAATCTAATTTCGTTTCGGTAAAAGTTCAGCAGAATAATTCTATTATGTTGTCAACTTTGGCGGGAACTACTTTAGGTGTTTGGATTTCGCATGGCGAAGGTAAATTCAACTTGCCAAACAGTGAAGATCAATACAATATTGTAGCGAAATATGCGTACGATGCATATCCAGCAAATCCAAACGGATCTGACTATAACACTGCAATGATGTGCGATAAAACAGGAAGACACTTGGTAACAATGCCACACATTGAGCGTTCTGTATTCCCTTGGAACTGGGCAAATTACCCAGCAGGAAGAAAAGACGAAGTTTCTCCGTGGGTTGAAGCCTTTGTGAATGCACGCAAATGGTGCGATACAAACAAGAAATAACACAAAAAAACCGCCTCACAACTAGAGGCGGTTTTTTATATTATTTTTTTTGCGTAAACAAAGTAAAGCAATAACGTGCAAGAGATAAATTAAAAGCCCTTGGAATTATCCTCAAAGTGTTTAAGATAAAAGCTTCAATTTATCTTGTATGAAAAAATGAAGATAATTTTCTTAACTACATTTTTAATTAAGTTCAGTTTTTTGTTTAAAGCTTATAAACAACAGCAACAACAACGTAATCAATGCGTTTACAACAATTAATTCATTATCGAAAACATATCCGCTAAATAATGTTTTAGAATTGTTACTTATATATAATGTAATAAAAGGCGAAAGTAAACAGATAAAAGGTACTAATTTATCATGGACTTTACGAGATTTAAAAAATATTCCGAAAGTGAATAATCCCAACAATGGTCCGTAGGTGTATGAAGCAATTTTAAAAATCATACTAACAACCGATGCGTCGTTGATTACGTTAAAAAGTACAATAACACCAAACATAATCAAACAAAAGGTTAAATGAACTATTTTACGCACTTTTATGTTTTTTGGTTTATGAACATTTTCGGGTTTATCCATTCCTAAAAAATCAATACAAAAAGAAGTGGTTAATGCCGTTAAAGCAGAATCGGTAGTTGCAAAAGTGGCAGCAATCAATCCCAACAAAAACACCACAGCAGGCACTAATGCTAAATGATGAAAAGCTATTTCAGGAAACAATAAATCGGTTCGTGGTTTTCCTGAAATTAAATCGGTAGGAACCAAAACGCCGTTTGCATCGGCATAAATATAAAGCAACGCACCAACTCCCAAGAAAAAGATATTAATCAACACAAAAATTCCTGTAAACGTAAACATGTTTTTTTGTGCATCTTTAATATTGGCGCAACTTAAGTTTTTTTGCATTAAATCTTGATCCAACCCTGTCATTGCAATGGTTACAAACATTCCGCCCAAGAACTGTTTAATGAAATGAAATTTACTGTCCATAAAATCTTCCCAAAAGAAAATTTTGCTATAACTACTGTTTTTCACGGTTTCAAAAGCTTCAATGGCATTTAAATCTAAACTGTAACAAATAAAAATGATGGTTAAAATAACCGAACTCACCAAGAAAAATGTTTGCAAGGTATCGGTAATGATAATGGCTTTTAATCCTGATTTATAGGTATATGCGTAAATTAACGCAAGTGAAATTAATCCGGTTATTGCAAAGGGAATTCCAAAAGCATCGAACACAAATCGCTGAAAAACAATCACAACCAAATACAAACGAAAAGCCGATCCAATGGTTCTACTGATTAAAAATATGGCGGCAGCGGTTTTGTAACTGTAAAAACCCAATCTGTTTTCAAAATATTCGTAGATCGAAACCAAATTCAATCGATAGTATAAAGGTAAAAGAACAGTTGCCGTGACAATGAAACCAACCGCGTTTCCCAAAACAAATTGGAAATATTTGAATTGCTCACCGCTTGGCGCTCCCACTTCACCCGGAACCGAGATAAAAGTTACACCCGAAAGTGCGGTTCCAATCATTCCGAAAGCTACCAAATACCATTTTGAGTTTTTATTGGCAGAGAAAAAAGCCGCATTGCTACTGTCTTTTCGGCTAACAAAATGCGAAATACCAATAAGTACTCCGAAATAAATGATTAATATGGTTAAAATTACAATGGGAGTCATTTCTTAAAATTTTCTCAAAAATAACTATTTTATAGCAGGTGAAACCAAAACAGAGATGTAATTTTTCTTATAAAAATTTACTATTTTTGCCGTATGGATTTTCCTTCGAAATTATTAGAAAACGCAGTAAACGAAATGGCACAATTGCCCGGTATTGGGAAAAGAACGGCATTGCGTTTGGTTTTGCATTTGCTACGCCAGCCAATTGAGCAAACAACCGCTTTAACTACGGCGTTGGATTTGTTGCGAAACGAAATTAAATATTGCAAAAGTTGTCACGCTATTTCGGATACGCAATTGTGCGAAATTTGTGAAAAACCATCGCGCGATCATTCAATAATTTGTGTGGTGGAAGATGTTCGCGATGTTATGGCATTAGAAAACACACAACTTTACAAAGGAATTTACCATGTTTTAGGCGGAAAAATTTCTCCGATTGATGGCGTTGGTCCCAGTCAATTAAATATTAAAACTTTGATTGACAAGGTGAAAAATGGCGGTGTGAAAGAAATTATTTTTGCATTGAGTTCTACCATGGAAGGCGATACAACAAACTTTTATATTTACAAACAGATTAAAGATTACGAAATTATTACATCGACCATTGCACGTGGAATTGCCGTTGGCGATGAGCTGCAATATGCCGATGAAGTTACTTTAGGGCGAAGTTTGATTCACCGTGTTCCGTTTGAAAGTAGTTTGAAGGTTTAGATAAAACTTATTTCATCGATTTTATTTTTCGAAAAACAAGTCTATTTTATTTTCAAAAATTAGGATATATCCCGAATTTTTAAAATCACTGAAGGGAATATAAGTTGCTCCATTTTCTAGTTTGTAATTAACATTAGAAACAGAAAATAGTTCCTGATTGAAAATTTTTTTGACAAGTTTAAATTCTTTATTTTGAATTTGTGCTATAAATGTTTCACTACTATCACATATAACAAAATACAAGTTATTATTATTTATGAAACTACCTAACGTTTTATATCCATAAGTTTTAATTAATTCTTTACTCCCTTTAGTGGAAACTCGTTCAAAATCGATATTTTTTAAATCTATATTTTCAATTTTCGTAAGATGTTCTGCATTTTGTATTTCTAGAACAGTTGAACTTGAACCCAAATGATTTAATGTATTAGAGATGATATATGTTTTATTAAAGCGAATAAGATTTACCGCACAAGTAGATTTACAAATGAATTTAATGTTGGAAATTTTATTTGTAAGAACAACAACACCACCCCACTCACCTTTACAGTACTTTTCTACAGAATAAGTTTCGTCCTCGTAAAAAGGCTGATCATTATAAATTGAGAAAATAGAATCTTTAGTTTTACTAATAATTTCTTTATCCAAATAATGTGTTTTAACTTTAAAGTTTTGCGCCACACAATTTGTAAACGCACCAAACGATAAAAGCAAGAGAAATAGAATTTTAAATTTCATAAATATTATTTTAGAGTAAATATAAAAAATTAATATATTTAACATCTAAAATTCTACTTATGAAAAAATATATTCTATTCGCTTGTTTGGCATTTACATTAACTTCTTGTAAAAAAGCTGAAAAATCAGAAGCTGATGTATCAGTTGCAGAAGTTGAGTTACCTGCAACAGAATCAGACAAAGCGGTTTCTTCTGCCGATTCAACTGAATCTAAAAATACTTCGGAGCAAAAAATAGTTAAAAATGGGAAACTTAGATTTGAAACTACTGATTTTGAAAAAACTGCCGATAAAATCTATACTGCGGTAAAGAAGTACAAAGGTCAGATTCAGACCGATAACGAAGTAAAAGATTATAATTCCATTACAAGAAATATTGTAATTCGAGTTTCAAATGAAGATTTCGAAAATATTTTAAAAGATATAACCACAGGAGTAGCTTATTTTGATCAAAAAGAAATTTCTTCTGAAGATGTAACGGAACAATTTATTGACTTAGAAGCGCGATTAAAAGCGAAAAAAGAATTAGAAAGCCGCTACTTAGAACTACTGAAAAAGGCAAATAAAATTTCGGAAATTCTAGAAATTGAAAAAGAACTAGTTTTGATAAGAGAAGAAATTGAATCAAAACAAGGACAGCTTAATTATTTACAAAACCGAGTGTCTATGAGTACACTTGAAATAACTTTTTACAAACAAACAACCGAAACTGGCGTAACGGTGTCATACGGTTCAAAAATGTGGAATGCACTAAAAGGTGGAGTAAGTTGGATGCCTGGTTTCTTTTTAGGATTGCTATACATTTGGCCATTATTGCTAATTGCAGCTTTAGTGTTTTATTATCTTCGTAAAAGAAAAAAGAATTCGAAAAATTAAATTCTACTTATGAAGAAATATATTCTATTTTCTTGTTTGGCATTTACATTAACTTCTTGCAAAAAGGAAATTTCTAAAAAAGAAATAATTAAATCTGAAACAGATACATCAAATTATACTGATTCCAAAAATTCATTACAAAAGGATTTTGAAAAAAGCATTAATAACCCAAAGGTTAAAATCATAAAGGTTGATGAAAAAGAAGTCATTAAAGAAGATGTTCTCAAAATAGATTTATTTAATGTAAGTTCAACAACACTTATTATACATAAACCAGACAGTATGACGTTTAAAGTTGAATTGGAAAAACCAAAATATATAAAAAGCGAATGAGTCTATACTCATTCGCTTTCTTACTTTATAAAATTCGTTCGGAAACGTAGTCTAATTTTACGGTTGGATATTTACTTTGCGTCATTTGAATTGAAAAATCAGAATCTGCCAAGAAAACTAATTGTCCCGATTTATCTTTTGCCAAGAATTTTTGTTTTACACGTTTAAATTCTGCAAACTCTTCGTTTTTGGGATTTTCTGGTCGCACCCAACACGCTTTAAAAGCTGGGAAATTTTCGTAGGTACATTTTGCACCATACTCATGCTCTAAACGGTATTGAATAACTTCGTATTGTAACGCACCAACGGTTCCAATAATTTTTCGTCCGTTTAATTCCAAAGTAAACAACTGCGCAACTCCTTCGTCCATTAACTGATCGATTCCTTTTTCCAATTGCTTTGATTTCATTGGATCGGCGTTGTTAATGTATCGGAAATGTTCTGGAGAGAATGATGGTATCCCACGGAAATTCATCAATTCACCTTCTGTTAACGTATCGCCAATTTTAAAGTTTCCGGTATCGTGTAAACCAACAATATCGCCGGCGTATGAAATATCAACAATTTCTTTCTTTTCGGCAAAAAACGCATTCGGACTTGAAAACTTTAAGTTTTTACCCAAACGCACATGCATGTAAGGCTTGTTACGTTCAAAAGTTCCGGAAACAATCTTGATAAATGCCAAACGATCGCGGTGTTTTGGATCCATGTTGGCGTGGATTTTAAACACAAAACCTGCAAATTTGTTTTCATCGGGCTGAACGGTTCTGGTATCAGAATCTTTTGGACGTGGCGACGGAGCAATCTCTATAAAACAATCTAACAATTCGCGAACTCCGAAATTATTTAAGGCAGATCCAAAGAAAACCGGCTGTAAATCACCATTGATATAATCTTCACGATTAAATTCTGGATATACTTCGGCAACCAATTCCAACTCTTCGCGTAACTTGTTGGCAGGCTTTGCACCAACCAATTTATCTAACGCTTCGTCTTCTAAATCATCAATCGTAATTACATCGTCGATATTTTTACGGCTGTCTTCAGAAAACAAGTTGATGTTCTTTTCCCAAATATTGTAAATTCCTTGAAAATCGTATCCCATACCAATTGGGAATGATAAAGGCGTTACTTTCAATCCTAATTTTTGCTCTACTTCATCTAACAAATCAAAAGCATCTTTACCTTCACGATCTAATTTGTTAATAAACACAATCATTGGTATGTTGCGCATTCTACAAACTTCAACCAGTTTTTCGGTTTGTTCCTCTACCCCTTTTGCAACGTCGATTACCACAATAACCGAATCAACCGCAGTAAGTGTTCTAAAGGTATCTTCGGCAAAATCTTTGTGCCCAGGTGTATCTAAAATATTAACTTTTTTGTCTTTATAATTAAAAGCAAGAACCGAAGTTGCCACCGAAATTCCTCTTTGGCGTTCAATTTCCATAAAATCGGATGTGGCACCTTTTTTAATTTTATTGCTTTTTACGGCACCAGCTTCCTGAATTGCACCACCAAACAAAAGCAGTTTTTCTGTTAAGGTTGTTTTACCAGCATCGGGATGCGCAATAACCGCAAAAGTTCTTCTTTTTAATATTTCGTCTTTAAAACTCATTACTCTGTACTTAGGTTTGCAAAAATAGTATATTAAAGTGTATTTTAAAACAAATCGGGTTGCGGTTTTTATAATGGGTTTATGTTCTCTCGCAAAAAAGTTTAACTTTGTGAAATCAACCAAAATTGTAATGAAACTTATAAAAGTAACTTTAAATTTTTTACTGCTTAATTTATCAATCGCTGCTTTTGCACAAAAACCAACCGATGTTTTGGTTACCATAAACGACAGTATTTATAATGTTGCCGATTTTGAGCGATTGTACAATAAAAACATTGATATTATTGCCGATGAATCTCAGAAAGATATCGACAATTATTTCAACCTTTACAAAATCTACAAGTTAAGATTGCAACATGCGTATGCGTTGGGAATTGATAAATCGCCGACTGTGGAACAAGAATTTAAGGTTTACAGAAGCGAATTGGCAGAGAAATATTTTATAAACGAAAAAGAGTTAGATCGTTTGGTAAACGAAGCTTTAAACCGTGCCGATTATGAAATAAAAGCATCGCATATTTTAATTAATGTTGATGAATTTGCGCAGCCTGCAGATACCTTGAAAGCATACAACAAAGCAATTGATGTTAGAAATGAAATTTTAAAAGGATTGTCGTTTGAAAATGCAGCCGTGAAATATTCCGACGATTTAAGTGCCAAAACCAACAACGGAAATTTAGGCTATTTCAGTGTTTTTAAAATGGTTTATCCGTTTGAAAGTGGTGCGTACAATACAAATGTTGGGCAAATTTCAATGCCGGTTCGATCTAATTTCGGATATCATTTGATTAAAGTTTACAACAAACGTGCTACACCAAAAACAAAAAACATTGCCCATATTTTAGTTGAAACCAAAGATAAAAACGATGCCGAAGCCAAAAAGAAAATCAACGATATTTATAAGCGTTTAGAGGTTGGCGATACTTTTTACGATGTTGCTTTTCATTTTTCTGAAGATATTCACACGCGTGACAAAGGCGGCGATTTAGGTGTTTACAACGAAGGTTCTTTGAATATCGATGGAATTTCAGATATTTTGTATGATCTTAATTTTAAAGATGCTTACTCAAAACCATTTTTAAGTCAGTATGGTTGGCATATTGTGGCAGTTACCAATATTAAAGAAAAGCCTACAAAAGAAGATTTAAAGGCGAATTTTTTACGCAGGATAAAATCAGACAGTCGTTCAAAAATTCTAGAGAAAGATTTAATGCTGCATTTAAAAGAGATGTATCATTTTACAATCAACGAAAAAAATATTGAAGAAACAGTTAAGTTGCTTAACCGCGAAGAATTAATGAATCAGCCAACTGTTGAAAGCAATACTGCCACAGAAATGGTTCTTGCAAAGTATTCCAACAAAAAAATAACGGCAAAAAATGTTTTAGATCATGTGTATTCGTTTCCAAAACAATATGCAGCGGTAAAAACCGACGAACTTTTAATTAAAAAAGCATTTGATTTTTATTCGTACCGAAAATTGAAAGAGGAATATAACAGTGAGTTAGAAACCAAGTTCGCAGAATTTGCGCATAATTTAAACGAGTATAAAGAAGGTTTGATGTTGTTTGATTTGTTAGAGAAAAACATTTGGAACGAAAGTGCCAAAGACACCGTTGCCTTGCAAAATTATTACGAAACGCATAAAGAAAAATACATGCAACAGGCGCATTTTATTGGGGAAGTGTATGTTTTCAACAATAAATCTGATGCTAAAACGTATCATAAATTATTAAAAAACAACCATAAAGTTAAAGAAACCGATTTTCCGATGGTTTATAAATACCAAGGTCGATTTTATAGGAATGATAAGCGTTTGCCCGAAAATTTAGATTTTAATTCATTGGGTAAAAACGTGGTTAAATACAACAATAACTATTACGTTTTTTACATTCGTGAGAAAAAAGACGAACATCAGCCAACGTATGATGAAGTTAAAAGCCAGGTTTTATCAGATTATCAAAATCAGTTCGAAAATCAATACAATCAAGATTTAATCAATAAAGCCGAAATTAAAGTAAATCAATCGGTATTAAATCAGTTAAAAACCAAATACAACAAAAAAAGTCTTAATTAAAATTAAAAAAATATAAAAGTTTGCTGTAGCTATGTATCTTTGTTGCAGTTTGTAAAATTTAATAAACAAATATGAAATTATTTCTTAAAAACACTTTACTAACAGTTTTAGCTGTTATTGGTTTTGTAAACGTGCAGGCACAAGAATCAACAAAAAAACGTATCGATGGTATTGTGGGCATTGTTGGTGATTATGTGGTTTTAGATTCTGATATCGACAACACCTTTATACAGGCAAAAGCAACCGGTTACGACACGTCAAAATTTAGTCGTTGCGAACTTTTGGGCACTTTGTTAGAAAACAAATTATTTTCGCACCAAGCAATTCAAGATAGTATTGTTGTAACAGACGATGAAATTAATTCAATGATGGATGCACAAATCGACCGTATGGTTGAACAAGCTGGGTCTATTGACAATGTAGTTAAATATTACAACAAAAAGAATTACGAAGAATTTAGAGGGTATTTTTTCGATATTATGAAAGAAAATGAGCTGGCTTCGCGTATGCAGAAAAAATTGACTGCCGATGTAAAAATTACACCAGAAGAAATTCGCCAGTTCTACAATAACATTCCTAAAGATTCACTTCCAATTGTTGGCGATCAAATAGAATTAGCTGAAATTGTAATGAAGCCTGTAATTACAAAAGAAGAACGCCAGGCGGTGATTGATAAGTTAAATGAAATTCGCCAAGATGTTTTAGATGGATCTTCGTTTGCAAGTAAAGTTTATGTGTACACAGAAGACAAAGGATCTTTGAAAACAGGTGGTTTTTACAGTATCGATAAAAAAACAGAATTTGTAAAAGAGTTTAAAGATGTAGCTTTTTCGTTGAAAGAAGGCGAAATATCAAAACCGTTTGAAACAGAATATGGATTTCATATTATACAGTTAGAAAAAATTGTAGGTAAAAACTTAGAACTCCGTCATATTTTAATGTCTGCAAAACCATCGCAAGAAGCTTTAGACAAAGCCAAAAAAGATTTAGACGATTTACGAATCCGCATTTTAAATAAAGAAATAACTTTTGCCGATGCAGCGCGCCAATATTCTCAACAAAAAGAAACAAAACAAAGTGGCGGTATCATAACAGACAGACAAACCGGAGATACTCGCTTTGAATTGAACAGAATGGAAGACCGAATCATGTACAGCATGGTATCTAACTTAAAAGTGGGCGAAATTTCTGCTACTACGCAAGTTCCAGACGGCACGAATATTCAATACAAAATTGTTCAGGTAACAAACAAAATTCCAGAACACGCTGCCGATTTTTCTAATGATTACATGCAAATTCGCAGTGTGGCTTTAAGAACAAAACAAAACGAAGCCGTTGCAAAATGGATTGCAGACACAGTAGACGATACTTTTATACAGATTAACGACGAATACCAAAACTGCAAATTTAAAAGCAACTGGTTAAAAAAATAAAACATTAAAAAGCTCTTCAATTGAAGGGCTTTTTGCTTATTTATCAGTTTTATGGATATAAATATATCTAAATAATAAAAAAAAGATTATTTTTTAAACTATTCATAATGCACTTTCTTAATTTATTGAATTTAAAAAGCCGAAATAGAATAATTATAAATAATAATTCCTTTATTTCAACATTTTATTAAAAATTTTTAAATATGAATTCCTTTTTGTAATTTTGCACCAATCTTTAAAAAAGTTAAAATAACTAAATACAATTAAGCACAAGGCAGTATCGGTTTTTTAGTATCTGTCTTAAATATTCAAAATAAAATTATGAACTTGTATCAGGATTACCTAAACGAAATCGAAGAAAGAAAAAGTCAAGGGCTTCATCCAAAACCTATTGACGGCGCTGAATTATTAAGCGAAATTATTGCACAAATTAAAGATGTAAACAACGTTGAAAGAGAAAACTCTTTAAAAATGTTTATTTACAACACCTTACCAGGAACAACACCTGCAGCAAGTGCAAAAGCGCAATTCTTAAAAGAAATTATTTTAGGTCAAGAAATAGTTGCTGAAATTACTCCAACTTATGCATTTGAGTTATTATCTCACATGAAAGGCGGACCATCTATTAAAGTATTGTTAGATTTAGCATTGGGTAACAATGTTGAAATTGCAACTCAAGCTGCCGAAGTTTTAAAAACACAGGTTTTCTTATATGATGCAGATACAGCTCGTTTAGCCGATGCTTTTAAAGCAGGTAATACTATTGCAAAAGATATTTTAGAAAGCTATGCAAAAGCAGAATTCTTCACAAAATTACCCGAAGTTCCAGAAGAAATTAAAGTAGTTACTTACATCGCTGCAGAAGGTGATATTTCTACCGATTTGCTTTCTCCAGGAAATCAGGCACATTCACGTTCAGATCGTGAATTGCACGGTAAATGTATGATTACTCCTGAAGCACAAGCTGAAATAGAAGATTTAAAAAAACAACATCCAGATGCGTCTGTTATGTTAATCGCTGAAAAAGGTACAATGGGTGTGGGATCTTCTCGCATGTCTGGTGTAAACAACGTGGCATTATGGACAGGTAAACAAGCTTCGCCATACATTCCATTCGTAAACATTGCACCAATTGTGGGCGGAACCAACGGCATCTCTCCTATTTTCTTAACTACAGTTGACGTTACCGGTGGTATTGGTATCGATTTACAAAACTGGGTAAAGAAAACAGATGTAGAAGGAAATATTGTTCGCAACGAAAAAGACGAACCAATTTTAGAAGAAGTTTACTCTGTTGCAACAGGTACGGTTCTTACCATCAATACAAAAGAGAAAAAATTATATAACGGAGATCAACAATTAATTGATATTTCTAAAGCTTTAACTCCACAAAAAATGGAATTTATTAAAGCAGGTGGATCGTATGCAATTGTTTTTGGTAAAAAAATCCAAACATTTGCTGCTGAAACATTAGGAATTCAAGCTCCAACAGTATTTGCTCCGGCAAAAGAAATCACCAAAGAAGGTGTTGGTTTAACAGCAGTTGAAAAAATCTTCAACAAAAATGCAGTTGGCGTTGCTCCGGGTAAAGTTTTACATGCAGGATCAGACGTTCGCGTTAAAGTTAACATCGTTGGTTCGCAAGATACTACTGGTTTAATGACCGCTCAAGAGTTGGAAGCTATGGCTGCAACGGTTATTTCTCCAACGGTTGATGGTGCTTACCAATCGGGTTGTCACACAGCTTCTGTTTGGGATAAAAAAGCGCAGGCAAACATCCCGAAATTAATGAAGTTCATGAACGATTTCGGATTGATTACAGCTCGTGATCCTAAAGGCGAATATCATTCAATGACCGACGTTATTCACAAAGTTTTAAACGATATTACCATTGACGAATGGGCGATTATTATTGGTGGTGACTCGCACACACGTATGTCTAAAGGTGTTGCTTTCGGTGCCGATTCTGGTACAGTAGCATTGGCTTTGGCAACAGGTGAAGCTTCTATGCCAATTCCAGAATCAGTTAAAGTTACATTTAAAGGAAGTATGAAAGAACACATGGATTTCCGTGATGTGGTTCATGCTACGCAATCGCAAATGTTACAGCAATTTGGTGGCGAAAACGTGTTCCAAGGTAGAATCATCGAAGTTCATATTGGAACGTTATTGGCAGATCAGGCATTTACATTTACCGATTGGACTGCTGAAATGAAAGCGAAAGCATCGATCTGTATTTCTCAAGACGAAACGTTGATTCAATCGTTAGAAATCGCCAAAAACCGTATCCAAATCATGATTGATAAAGGTATGGATAACAAAAATCAGGTTCTTCAAGGTTTAATCAATAAAGCTAACAAACGTATCGAAGAAATTAGATCGGGCGAAAAACCTGCTTTAACTCCAGATGCCAATGCAAAGTATTATGCTGAAGTAGTTATTGATTTAGATCTTATCGACGAACCAATGATTGCCGATCCAGATGTAAATAACGACGACGTTTCTAAACGATACACACACGATACCATTAGAGAACTTTCTTTCTACGGTGGCGATAAAAAAGTGGATCTTGGTTTCGTAGGATCTTGTATGGTGCATAAAGACGATTTGAAAATTGTTTCTCAAATGTTGAAAAACATAGAGAAAAATCAAGGCGAAGTGAAGTTCAACGCACCATTGGTTGTTGCTGCTCCTACTTACAACATCATCGACGAGTTAAAAGCTGAAGGCGACTGGGAATATTTACAAAAATACTCTGGTTTTGAATTTAGCGATGCTTTACCAAAAAGTGTTGCACGTACCGAGTATGAAAACATCATGTATTTAGAGCGTCCGGGTTGTAACTTGTGTATGGGTAACCAAGAAAAAGCAGAAAAAGGAGATACCGTTATGGCAACTTCAACACGTTTATTCCAAGGTCGTGTGGTAGAAGACCGCGATGGTAAAAAAGGAGAATCTTTATTAGCTTCTACTCCGGTTGTAGTTCTTTCTGCAATTTTAGGTCGTATTCCAAACATCGAAGAATACAAAATGGCGGTACAAGGCATCAACTTAACAAAGTTTGCACCTGTATCAACTAAACTATAAATAGTTTTACACTAAAATTAAAACGAGGTAATCTTTAAGGTTGCCTCGTTTTTTTTGGTTTAGCGTTTATCTAAAACTTTATGTAAAAATACAATTTATCAAACTTTCGTCAGTTCCAGTTTGTCGAGAACGTTCAACACAAAACTTCTCAATACAATTTTCCTCCACGTCAGTTCGAGCTTGTCGAGAAGAGAACTTTTAACACAAAACTTCTCAATACAATTTTCCTCCACGTCAGTTCGAGCATGTCGAGAACTCATTTCGAAAAAGCTACTCCTTTAAATTTGCATTTATAAAATTAAGTATGTTTTATTAATGTGGCGCTCTTGTAATAATCATCCATTTTGTTTTATAATTTGGGCGGCTGCTAAAGCACCGTGCTGTTCGCTCATAGTCCTCGTTCGCCATAACCATAAGGCTTTGCAATAAAAAACTCGAAGGCTCACTGCGGGCTAACCGCTGCCATCACTGCCGCAAAACCGTTCAATAAACTTCTTCGCTTCAAATAAAAAAAGCCGTACATTAGAATCATTTTAAATTAGGCGTTATTAACATTTCCTAAAAACAATTCAGTAAAAAAATCAGTAAATTGGATAATGTTTTTTGTTGAACTAAAAATGAAATAAATAAAACAGTATTATGGCTTTTGATATTGATATGATTAGAAAAGTGTACGATACCATACCAGCTCGTGTTGATAAAGCACGTGAATTGGTTGGACGTCCGTTAACACTTTCAGAGAAAATTTTATATGCACATTTATGGGAAGGAATGCCTTCTAAAAAATTTACACGTTCTAAAGATTATGTAGATTTTGCACCAGACCGCGTGGCTTGTCAAGATGCAACTGCACAAATGGCATTGTTACAATTTATGCATGCTGGCAAAGAAAAAGTAGCTGTACCCACAACGGTACATTGCGATCACTTGATTCTTGCAAAAGTGGGTGCCGAAAAAGATTTGGCGGTTGCAAACACACAATCTAAAGAAGTTTTCGATTTTCTTTCGTCTGTTTCCAACAAATACGGCATCGGATTTTGGAAACCAGGATCGGGAATCATCCATCAAATTGTTTTAGAAAATTACGCGTTCCCAGGCGGAATGATGATTGGTACCGATTCGCACACTGTAAACGCAGGTGGTTTGGGTATGTTGGCAATTGGTGTGGGTGGTGCCGATGCGGTTGATGTAATGTCGGGAATGTCTTGGGAATTAAAATTTCCAAAATTAATCGGAGTTAAATTAACTGGAAAATTAAACGGATGGACTGCTCCAAAAGATGTGATTCTAAAAGTTGCCGATATTTTAACCGTTAAAGGTGGAACTGGTGCTATTGTTGAATATTTTGGCGAAGGTGCTACTTCAATGTCTTGTACCGGCAAAGGAACAATCTGTAACATGGGTGCCGAAATTGGTGCAACAACTTCAACTTTTGGCTACGATGATTCCATGAGAAGATATTTAACCGCTACAGGTCGTGCTGATGTGGTTGAAGCAGCTGATAAAATTGCTGATTATTTAACTGCCGATGCGGAAGTGTATGCAAATCCGGAACACTATTTTGATCAATTGATCGAAATTAATTTATCAGAATTAGAACCATACATCAACGGACCATTTACGCCAGATAGAGGAACACCTGTTTCTAAAATGAAAGAAGAAGCGGCTAAAAACGATTGGCCAATTAAAGTGGAATGGGGATTAATCGGTTCTTGTACCAACTCGTCTTACGAAGATATGTCAAGAGCAGTATCTATCGTTAATCAGGCAGTAGAATTAGGCATCACACCAAAAGCAGAATTCGGAATCAACCCGGGATCAGAACAAATTCGATACACCATTGAACGTGACGGTATGATTGCGGCTTTCGAAAAAATGGGAACCAAAGTATTTACAAATGCTTGCGGACCTTGTATTGGGCAATGGGATCGTGAAGGTGCCGACAAAGGAGAAAAGAATACCATTGTTCACTCGTTTAACCGAAATTTCTCTAAACGTGCCGATGGAAATCCAAACACGCATGCCTTTGTAACATCTCCAGAAATGGTGGCTGCATTGGCAATTTCAGGTCGATTGGACTTCAACCCAATTACCGATAAATTATTGAATGATAACGGCGAGGAAGTGATGTTTAAACCTCCGTTTGGTGACGAATTGCCAACAAAAGGTTTCGAGGTTGAAGATCCTGGTTTTCAGGCTCCGGCAACAGACGGTTCAAGCGTGAATGTAGTAGTTAACCCAGATTCTTCACGTTTACAGTTGTTAGAACCTTTTCAACCGTGGAACGGTCAAAATATTACGGGTGCAAAATTGTTAATTAAAGCATTTGGTAAATGTACAACCGACCATATTTCTATGGCAGGACCATGGTTGCGTTTCCGCGGACATTTAGATAATATTTCGAACAATATGCTAATTGGTGCCGAAAATGCCTTTAACAATAAAACAAACAGCGTAAAAAACCAACTGACTGGCGAATATCAAGAAGTACCTGCGGTGCAACGCCAATACAAAGCTGCTGGTATTCCTTCTATTGTGGTGGGCGATCAAAACTACGGTGAAGGATCTTCTCGTGAGCATGCGGCAATGGAACCTCGTCATTTAGGTGTAAAAGCGGTTTTGGTAAAATCGTTTGCACGTATCCACGAAACCAACCTTAAAAAACAAGGAATGTTGGCATTAACATTTGCCAATGAAGCCGATTACGACAAGATCCAAGAAGATGATACTATTAACTTTTTAGATTTAACCGAATTTGCTCCAGGAAAACAATTAACCCTAGAATTTGTTCATGCAGATGGATCAAAAGACATTATCATGGCAAATCATACCTATAACGACAGCCAAATTGAATGGTTTAAAGCCGGTTCTGCCTTAAATTTAATCGCTGCAGGAAAATAGAACATAATTCTTTTCAAATTAAATCCGACCAAATTTGGTCGGATTTTTTTGTAGTAGTTTTTTTATATTTTAGGATTAGTCTAGTCTTTAATATGATTTTTTTTGTAAAAAAGTTTATATTTGAAATAAAACAAACATTTTATGAAAAAATATTACTATTCTATATTACTTTTCTTTATCTGCACTGTCTACGGAACTGCCCAAATGCAAAATCAAAACAGTATTTTTATGGCAAATTCGTGGCGGTTGCAAAAATTAGAAATAAACAAAAATATTATACCTGCACCAAACAACAACGAATTAAGTTTTCCAAAGTTAATACCTCATGACATTAACGGAGAATATCAATTTGATACTGAAGGCTGCGGTGGCAGTAGCGGTTCTTTCTATTTTGTAAATAATACAGAATTATTTATAGAAAGTTATGCCGTTCTTACAATGATGTGCAATACACCAACTAACAATATTTTTAGTAATATTTATGATTATGATTTTTTTGGTGTAAATCTCGCATCTAATTTTTCATACATAATTACAAACCATACTACTTATTTAGAATTGGTTATTATCGGGCAGAATGGTAACAAAGCTTACTATCATAATAACTTAAGTGCTTCTGTAAATGAAGTTGAATTAAAAGAAAACATAAAATTGTTTCCAAATCCGGTAACAGATATTGTTTTTATATCTGGTAATCAACAAATATTAGGAGAGCTAAAAGAAATACTAATTTACGATTACTCTGGTAAGCTGGTTTTTCAAGAAAATATTATAGTAAATCACAGCTGCGATATTTCTCATCTGGTTTCGGGCAATTATATTGTTTATTTTAAAAGTAACAATCAACTTCTTCATTACGGTTTAATCGTTAAAAAATAAATATTAATCGATTAATAAGCTTGTAAATAAAATTGAAATTAAATCCGACCAAATTTGGTCGGATTTTTGTTATAGTTCTCTAAAAATACCGATATTTACATTAGAATTTTTAATATGACATTTTTACAAGGAATATTAGTCGTTGTTGCAATCTCTATGCTGTGTTTTTTGGTTACAATTATTATATTGTCTAACCGAAAAAAGTTTTTTCGTGTGATAACCTTAAACACTTTGGTTTTCGTGGGATATTGTTTTGTAGCTTATCATTACGAAGCTATTTTTAACAACGATATTTTTGGTAAAGGACGAATTATTTTTCTGTTGACCTGCATTTTTCTACATGCTGTTATTTCCATGATTATTGTTATAAAAAGTGAACGAATTTATGTTCCGTTTTTAAATGAAGATATAGATAAAAATGGTGCTAAACCAGATGATGATGACAAGGAATAAATTGCACAATCTGTTTTTTTCTATCTAAAACTCTTTGTTCAACACATATTTTATAATTAAATTTAGCCTTCAAAAAATAAAATTAAATGAACTTTCAAAATACAAGAGCATTTGCACAGTCATTAGATGCGCAAGATGAATTAAAAAAATACCAATCAGAATTTGAATTTCCTAAAGTAAACGGTAAAAAAACAATCTATTTTACAGGAAATTCATTAGGATTAATGCCAAAACGTGCTAAAAAGTATATAGATGATGTGATGAACGATTGGGCAAATATGGCAGTTGAAGGTCATTTTTATGCCGAAAAACCTTGGTGGGATTATCACGAACGTTTTTCAAATCCTTTATCAAAAATCGTAGGTGCAAAACCAAGTGAAGTTTCGGTAATGAACACGTTGACTGTGAATTTGCACATGATGATGGTTTCGTTTTATAACCCTACTGCTACCCGATTTAAAATTATCTGCGAAGAAAAAGCGTTTCCAAGCGATCAATATATGTTTCAAACCCAGGTTAAATTTCACGGTTTAGACCCAAAAGATGTCATTGTGGAAGTGAAACGCAGAGAAGGCGAACACAACTTAAGAAACGAAGACATCATTGCTAAAATAAACGAAGTTGGCGATGAATTGGCATTGGTTTTAATCGGCGGAATCAACTATTACACCGGTCAGGTTTTAGATATGGAAAATATCACAAAAGCGGGTCATGCGGTTGGTGCAAATGTTGGTTGGGATTTGGCGCATGCCGCTGGAAACATTGAATTAAAATTACATGAATGGAATGTAGATTTTGCATGTTGGTGCAGTTATAAATACATGAATGCAGGACCAGGAAGTGTTGCAGGATATTTCGTTCATGAAAAACATCATAATAATAAAGACATCAATCGTTTTGGTGGATGGTACGGTCACAATAAAGAGCGTCGTTTTTTAATGGAACCAGAATACACACCAAACGAAGGTGCTTTGGGTTGGCAAAGTTCATGTACCGGCGTATTGGCAATGGCTCCGTATTTGGCATCGGTTGAAATGTTTGATGAAATTGGCATGGAAGCTTTAATGAAAAAACGTGATTTAATTACAGCATATTTAGAGTTTATTGTAGAAGAAACAGCAAAAGAAACGGGTACGAATTTAGAGATTATTACTCCGAAAAATCAGGCTGAACGCGGATCACAGTTGTCGGTTGTTTTACACGGCGAAGGCAAAGAATTATTTCATTATTTAATGAAACAAGGAGTGGTTACAGACTGGCGCGAACCAGCAGTTATTCGTTTGGCTCCAGTGCCTTTGTACACCACTTTTGAAGAAATGTATGAATTTGGTCAGATTTTAAAAACAGGTATCCAAACAACTTAAGATATTTAGCCGGCTTTACGCTGGCTTTTTTTATATTTGCATTTTAAATATCAGTGGAATTTAGTATGTTATCAAAACAACAAAAAATAGAACAATTCGATCCGTCTCAACCAGGTTTGGCAGATGCCACCATTTACGGATTACCTTTTAATGCAGAAGAAAGTGAAATCATTATTTTACCCGCTCCGTGGGAAGTTACTGTAAGCTACGGAAGTGGTGCCAGTGAAGGTCCAGAAGCAATTTTTAATGCGTCTTTTCAGGTAGATTTACTACATCAGGAATTTCCTGATTTGTGGAAATTGGGAATTTACATGGACGAAGCACCAGAACAATGGATCGCAAACAGCGAAAAATATAAGGGTTTAGCACAACCTATCATTGAAGCGTTAGAAAATGGCGAAGCTATTGAAACATTCCCTCAATTGCAGTCCGATTTAGATAAAATTAATAAAGCATCGGCTCAATTCAATCAAGAAGTCAAAGAACGTACGCTTTATTGGATGAATCAAGGCAAAAAAGTAATTCTTTTGGGTGGCGATCATTCAACACCAATGGGTTATTACGAAGCCTTGGCAAGCAAAAACAACAATTTTGGCATTTTGCATTTTGATGCCCACATGGATCTGCGCGAAGCTTACGAAGGTTTTACCTATTCGCACGCATCCATCATGTACAATGCGATTAAATTACCACAAATTGAAAAAATTGTGCAAGTTGGCATCCGCGATTTTAGTGAAGGCGAAGTGAACGTAATTAAATCATCGAACAAAGTGAAAGTTTATACAGATACCGATTTAAAAGCGAATCAATTCAGCGGAAAAACATGGAAAGAGCAGTGCGATGAAATTTTAAACCAGTTACCTGAAAATGTAGCGGTAAGTTTTGATATTGATGCGTTGTACCGTTGGTATTGTCCAAACACGGGAACTCCGGTTCCAGGCGGTTTATCTTATGAACAAGCTACTTATTTATTGAGCAGATTGGCAGAATCAAACAAAAAAATCATTGGAATTGATTTAGTGGAAGTTGCTCCTGGCGAAGATGATTGGGATGGAAATGTTGGTGCACGCTTATTATTTCATTTGTGTGGCGTTTTCGCTAAAAATTCTGGAATGAATGTGGGCGAAAAAATTCAGTTTTAATCAAACTAAACGAATTCCTTTTTATGGAAGATATTAATAAAGAAGTTTACGAAGCTTTTGAAGTTATTAAAAATGGCGGCATTATCTTGTATCCTACCGATACGGTTTGGGGTTTGGGTTGCGATGCTACAAATGAAGAAGCTGTAAAAAAAATATACGATTTAAAAAAACGTGCCGAAAGTAAAAGCATGATTGTTTTGGTGAATAACGACCGCTTGCTTTACAATGTTTTTAAAAACATTCCGTCCGTAGCTTTTGATATTTTAGATTGCGCCGAAAAACCTACGACTTTGGTTTTAGATCAGCCTACAAACGTGGCAAAAAACTTGATTGCCGAAGACAATTCGTTGGGAATCCGTATTGTAAACGCTCCTTTTGTGTTTCGGTTGGTTGAACGAATGAAACGCCCGTTGGTATCCACATCTGCAAACATCAGCGGCGAGCCTACTCCTACCCAATTTTCTGAAATTTCTCAAGAAATCATAAACGGCGTGGATTATGTTGTGAAGTTAGATCAAACCAAAATCTGTAAAAAATCATCAACCGTAATTAAACTTACAAACGATGCACAAGTAAAAATTCTAAGAAAATAATGATTCAATCATCCAATTATAACGAAGCGCTACAAGATCCCATTTTTAAAATTATAACGCAGGCTGCAAAAGAATTACAGGTTGAAGCTTACGTGATTGGTGGGTTTGTTCGCGATTATATTTTAGAACGCGGTTCAAAAAAAGACATTGACATCGTTGCCGTTGGCAGCGGTATCGATTTAGCTTTAAAGGTTTCCGAACTAATTCCGCACCATCCTAAAGTACAGGTTTTTAAAAATTATGGCACGGCAATGCTGCGTTTTAACGATATTGATATTGAATTTGTTGGGGCGCGAAAAGAATCGTATCGAAATGATAGCAGAAATCCTTTGGTTGAAAACGGAACGTTGCAAGACGATCAAAACCGACGCGATTTTACCATAAACGCCATGGCTTTTTCGCTGAACGAGGATCATTTCGGCGATTTGGTTGATCCTTTTAACGGAATGACCGCTTTAACCGAAAAAATCATTAAAACGCCTTTGGATCCTGATGTTACGTATTCTGATGATCCTTTGCGTATGATGCGTGCCATTCGTTTTGCTACTCAATTGAATTTCAACATTGAAGAAGAATCTTTAAACGCGATTACAAAAAATGCCGATCGCATAAAAATTATTTCGGGCGAACGAATTGTTGAAGAACTCAATAAAATTTTGGCTACCGAAAAGCCATCTGTCGGCTTTCTACTTTTATACAAAACCGGTTTGTTAGATTTCATTCTACCTGAATTAACCGCCTTGAACAATGTGGAAGAAGTGGAAGGACACACGCACAAAAACAATTTTTATCACACATTGGAAGTTGTAGATAATATTTGTCCAAATACCGATGATCTATGGTTGCGTTGGGCTGCTTTATTGCACGATATTGGAAAAGCACCTACAAAAAAATTCAATAAGAAAAATGGTTGGACATTCCACGGACACGAGTTTTTAGGCAGCAAAATGGTAAAGCGAATTTTTGAACGTTTGCACATGCCTTTAAACCACAAAATGCGTTTTGTGCAGAAAATGGTTGCCATGAGTTCAAGACCAATTGTAATTTCTGAAGATTTGGTAACCGATTCGGCTGTTCGAAGATTGGTTTTTGATGCAGGGGAAGATGTTGAAAATCTACTGACTTTGTGCGAGGCAGACATCACTACAAAAAATCAAAAGAAATTTAAAAAGTATCACAATAATTTTAAAATTGTACGCCAAAAAATTGTCGAAGTAGAAGAACGCGATCATGTGCGTAATTTTCAACCGCCCATTACAGGCGAAGAAATTATGGAGATTTTTGATCTAAAACCTTCAAGAGAAATTGGGCAAATTAAAGATGCCATTAAAGAAGCTATTTTAGAAGGCGATATTGCGAATGATTACGCAGAAGCGTATCAGTTTATGATGAAAAAAGCAGAAAAATTAGGTTTAAAACCGGTAAATCCAAAAATATAATCATGGAAAACAAATCATTTATCCGTTGGGCAAAAATTACACTTGTTTTAATTTATTTGGTAATTATTGCCGGAGCTACTGTTCGAATGACTGGATCGGGAATGGGTTGTCCCGACTGGCCTAAATGTTTTGGTTACTACATACCTCCTACTCAGGTTGAAGAATTACTTTGGAAACCAAAACATGAATACAACAAAGGCGAAGTTATCATAAAAAACAATTCCCTTTGGGTGGCAAATGCCGATTTTACAACAAATGATGTGTACAATGCCAGCAATTGGAAAGCATATACCAAACATGATTATGCCGAATTTAATCCATACCACACTTGGGTTGAATACATAAATAGATTATTCGGAGCATTGGCAGGATTGGCTTGTTTAGTGCTGTTTGTACTTTCATTTAAATACTGGAAAACAAAAAAATCAGTTGTTTTATGGTCTGGTGTCGTATTATTTTTATTAGGATTTAATGCTTGGTTGGGAGCTACAGTAGTATATTCTGTATTAAATCCTGTAAGAATCACAATTCACATGATTGCCGCATTGTTAAATGTTGCCGCATTAATTTACCTGATTTATTTGGCAAGGGCAACTAAAAAACATGTTGGTACATACGACCGTGCCTTTCATGTTTTCACATGGGTAGCAATGTTATTTTCGTTGATACAAATTGGTTTGGGAACACAAGTTCGCCAGTTTATAGATATGCAAACAAAAAACGGAATTACCGATGTTGCTGTTTGGTTGGCAAATCCCGATGTTACTTTTTACATTCACAGAACCTTTTCTTTTGTGATATTCTTTGTAAACCTTTACCTGTTTTTACGAAATAAACGCCTTAATTTAGGCAATACAAAAATAAACTGGATCATGTTTCTACTGATTTTAGAAATATTTACAGGAATTTTAATGTACTACATCCATTTTCCATTTGGTTCGCAGGCAGCGCATTTGGTTTTAGCTGCGGTGATGTATGGTTTGCAGTTCGCAATTATTTTAGAAACCAGCAAAAACAATTTAAAATCTCAATAGAACATTCATAAAATCTTCCACCTATGAAAAAAGCAGTTTTTCTTTTAGCGATCATCCTCTTTAATTTTAAAGGATTTTGTAACAATCCCGAAAAAGGTGATCCAAAATTAGGTGGTTGGTACATGTATTTTGGAAACGCAAAAATTGAAGATACTAAATGGAACATTAATTACGATGTTCAATATAGAAATCATGAAGTTTTTTCTGATTTAAACCAATTTTTGATTCGTGGAGCTATTCAATATATGCTTCTTGATAATTTAACGTTGGGCACAGGTTACGCTTTTGTAGATACAGAACAATACTTAAAACCCGATGCGCCTTTTATTGAACACAGAATTTTTCAGGATGTGATTACCCAACAAAAAATAGCTACCGCTACTGTAAAACATCGATTCAGGTTTGAACAACGATTTATAGAAAATAAGGATTTTAAATCAAGATTCAGATATCAGTTAGGTTTGGATGTTCCGATTTATCAAAATACCGAAAAAAATCAGCGTTTATACGCCAGTTTCTACAATGAAGTTTTTATGAATACCGACGAAACTTCAAGAAAAATAAATGTTTTTGATAGAGACCGACTTTATATTGGTGCTGGCTTTAAATTCAATAAAGATCTAGGAGTTCAAGTTGGTTGGATGAATCAGATGCTTCAAAAAACATCGCATCAACAACTAATGTTTTCTTTGCATCACAATTTAAAGATATAAAACAAAAAACGCTTTCATTACGAAAGCGTTTTGTTTTTACTACTTAATTTTTCTTTAATTACTGAATAAATAATCGGAAGCACCGATACCAAAATAATCAGTAATACTACTTTTGAAAAATTGTCTTTTATCAATGGAATAGTTCCTAAAAAATAACCTGCCAAAGTAATACCGAAAACCCAGATAAATCCGCCAACAAAATTGTAGGTTAAAAAAGTAGCATAATTCATTCTGCCTATTCCTGCTACAAACGGAGCCAACGTTCTTACAATTGGTACAAAACGCGCAATAACAATGGTTTTGCTGCCGTATTTTTCGTAAAAAGAATGTGTTTTATTAATATGTTCAATAGTAACTGGTTGTTTGCCCAATATTTTAAAATTGATGATGCGCATGCCAATTTGTTTGCCAATAGAGTAATTTACAGTATCGCCCAAAACAGCTGCAATGAACAATAAAATTAGTACCAACCAAACATTTAAACTTTCAGGAAACTGCGCTGCCAACATTCCGGTTGCAAACAATAGCGAATCGCCAGGTAAAAAAGGCATTACAACCAAACCTGTTTCAACAAAAATAATTAAAAACAATATGGCATAAACCCAAACGCCGTAATCTTGCAAGAAAACTTCCAAGTATTGATCAATATGTAATATAAAATCGATTAATTCCATTTCAAAATCTTAAAAAGATACATAAAAAAAAGGCTTTCGCCTTAATTATTCCGTTGGTCCTTCCCATTCGTTCATTCCGCCAACCAAGTTAAAAGTGTTTTCAAAACCCAATTGGTTCATCAATAAACACGTTTGTCCGCTGCGGTTTCCAGAACGGCAATAAACATAATAGTTTTTAGATTTATCTAAATTTTCTAAAGCGTTTAAAAAATCCTGTCCTTGGTAAAAATCATGATGAATAGCACCTGGAATAGCCCCTTCGCTTACTTCGTCTTCCGTGCGAACATCTAACAAAACAGCGTTTTCATCGTTTTGAAAATCGCTCCACCATTGTTCCTGTTGTAAATCCATTGTATAAGAATTAATTTTTCTTCAAATATAATTAAATCCTTTTAAAATAAAGAAAACATTTATTTTTAAAGAGAGAAAATAAACATTAATTCTTGCACTTACTAGTGGAATTTAAGAGGTGCTTTTTTAATGCTTAAATTCTTCTTAACGCAAGGGTTACATCGTTAAAAAATGCGTAATTTTGAAAAAAATTATCTCAATTGAAAACCTTTTTTTTAAACCTGTTTTTTTTGTTGGGTTGTTGTGCTTTTTCAATTGCACAAACACCTGAATCAAACGGTAAAATCATAAAATTATTGGCAGCAGATTTCACTGATGTTAATGAATACGAAGTTCCCGGAGCTAAAATTCTTACTGGAAATGTGCAAATGCAGCACGACAGTATGTATATTTACTGTAATAAAGCCTATTTTTTTGAAAAGGAAAATTATGCAAAACTGTTTGGTAACGTTAGAATTGTTCAAGACGATACCTTGCAGCTGAACAGTAAATATGCCGAATACAACGGTGTAGAAAAAATTGCCTATGCTTCTGGAAATGTGGTAATGACATCGCCCGATTCTTCGTTGAAATCAGAAAAAGTTTATTACGACAGAAATACGGGAATTGCTTATTACAACGACCACGCAACGATCACGAACAAACTAAATACTTTAAAATCTAAATCGGGTAAATATTACACGCGCGAATTAAAATACGAGTTCAGAACACAGGTTGTCATTACAAATCCTGAAAACGTGATTAAATCGAACCATTTAGATTTTTACGAAGATTCGGGTCACGCCTATTTGTTCGGACCTTCAACTATTGATAACAAAGGAAATCATATTTACACCGAAAACGGCTTTTACGATACCCGTTTAAACGAAGGAAAAATGATCGAAAAATCGTTTATTCTTTACGATAACAAGCGCATCGAAGCCGATGAAATGTTTTATGACGAGAAAAAATCTTACGCAAAAGGCATCAACAACGTAAAAGTGACCGATACCATTAACAACACCATTGCAACAAGTCATTTTGCAGAGGTTTTTCGGGCAAACGATTCGATCTACATGACCAAAAAACCGCTTGTTACCTATTATACACCAAAAGACACCACCTATTTTCATGCGAAAAATTTACAGATTGTGGGGCCAGACAAACAACGTGTGATAAAAGGGTATCCAAATGCGCGTATTTATCGAACACCCGATATGAGCGGAAAAGCCGATTCGTTACATTACGATCAAAAAATTGGTTTGCTGCAATTAATTCGAAAGCCGGTTTTGTTTAAAGAGGAAAGTCAGCTAACCGGCGATGTGATCCATTTGATAAATAACGTAGAAACCGAAAAACTCGATTCGTTAAAAGTACTCGCCAACGCCTTTGTCATTCAAAAAGATTCGCTCGGTTCAGGGTTCAATCAAGCCAAAGGAATCAACATGTACGGAAAATTTATCGATGACAAAATTCGTCAGATTGATCTGGTGCAAAACGCCGAAATGATTTATTATGTGTACGATGAAGAAGTTTTAAAAGGAATTGATAAAGGAATTTGCAGTAAAATTGTTTTAGAGTTAGAAAACAACAAAATTACAACAGCAACCCGAATGATAAATCCCGAAGGAACAACCTATCCTCCCGAACAATTCCCAGAAAATGCGCGGAAACTAGCAGGTTTTAATTGGCGGGGCGATGAACGAATGTACAGTGTAGATGAACTCTTTAGCGATGAAGAACTAAAACACGATGACAAAGCCGAAGAAGAAGTTAAAAAGAACGAGAAAATAAGCGAAAAACCGATGGAAATTCTAGATAAAACGTTGAATTTTAAACGATCGGGAAAAACACCAAACGTTATAAAAAAACGTAGCGAGTAATGAAAGAAGATTTTTTTAAATATCAGGCACAAACCAGCTTGTATCCGTTAGAAGTAGAAATTTCACACGCAAAAGGAAGTTACATTTACAGCACCGACGGTAAAAAACATTTAGATTTTGTTGCAGGCGTTTCGGCTTGTACGTTGGGGCATCAGCATCCGCGTGTTGTGAATGCCATAAAAGAACAGTTGGATAAATACATGCACGTAATGGTTTACGGCGAGTATATTCAAAAACCCGCTGTTGATTTTTGCAAATTGCTGGCCCAAAACTTACCTCCTACGCTTAATAAAACCTATCTGGTAAATTCGGGTACCGAAGCTGTTGAAGGCGCATTGAAACTAGCAAAACGCGTAACCGGCAGAACGCATATTATCTCTTGCATAAATGCTTATCACGGAAATACACAGGGATCAATGAGTATTTTAGGAAACGAAGAGCGCAAACGTGCCTTTCGTCCCTTATTGCCCAATGTAGATTTTGTAACATTCAATAACGAAGACGATTTACAGCACATCACAACAAAAACGGCAGCAATTATTTTAGAAACCATTCAAGGAAGTGCCGGATTTATAACACCTGAAAACGATTATCTGCAAAAAGTACGCAAGCGTTGTGACGAAGTTGGTGCATTATTGATTTTAGATGAAATTCAGCCTGGTTTTGGAAGAACGGGTAAATTGTTCGGCTTTCAGCATTACAATATAATTCCCGATATTTTGGTAATGGGCAAAGGCATGGGTGGCGGTATGCCGGTTGGTGCTTTTACTGCTAACGAAAAACTGATGGATTTGTTGGCACACGATCCAAAATGCGGGCACATTACCACATTTGGCGGACATCCGATTATTGCAGCAGCCAGCTTAGCTACTTTGCAAGAATTATTAGAAACCAATTTAATGGAACAAACCTTGGTAAAAGAACAATTGTTCCGCAGCCTATTGAAACATCCGCTAATAACCGCAATTCACGGAAAAGGCTTAATGCTTGCGCCAATGACGCCATCGGCAGAAATAACCAACAACGTAATTTTAAAATGTAAAGACAAAGGTTTGGTATTATTTTGGTTGATGTTTGAAGGAAAAGCCATCCGTATTACACCGCCATTGACAATTTCCGAAGAAGAAATTAAAGAAGGATGCGCTATTTTAATAGAAGCATTAAACGAAGTTCAAGCAGAACTTTGTTAATTAAAATGTTTATAAGATAGGTTTCAGCGTACTTATAAAGTGTCGTTTTTGAGCTATCTTTAATAATAAAAAACAGTCGATTATGTTTACAAACGACGAGGAAGATTTTTTTAGAATGTCTATTTCTAAATTCGAGAATATGCTAAAAACAAACAAAATTTGTTTTTTCGATTCAGAAGAATTTGAAAACATTATACTGCACTATTTAGATTCGGGTAAAATAAACCTATCTAAAAAGGCACTAAAACTGGGTTTGGATCAACATCCAAATTCCATAGGATTAAAATTGGTTCAGGTGGAGCTTTTCGTTTTTGAAAACAAGTTGGATAAAGCCGAAAAACTATTGAACGAGTTACAGCATATCGACCCACGAAACGATGAAGTGTACATTCAGCGTGCAAATATTTTTTCTAAAAAAGGCAGCCATCACAAAGCTATTGAATGTTTAAAAGTAGCGTTGCAATACACCGAAGATTTTGCAGATGTGTATTCTTTATTGGGAATGGAATATTTGTTTATCGATGAAGTTTTAGATGCAAAAGAGGCGTTTATTAAATGTTTAGAACACGATTCTGAAGATCAAACGGCGCTTTACAATGTGGTTTATTGCTACGATTTTTTAGATAATCACCAAGAAGCAATTGAATTTTTAGAAGAATTTATCGATCACAATCCGTATTCTGAAGTTGCATGGCATCAGTTAGGTCGCCAATATTACACCTTGAAAGACTATCGAAAAGCAATAGAAGCATTTGATTTTGCTTGTGTTATCGATGAAAATTTCGTGGGTGCTTATTTGGAGAAAGGAAAATCGTACGAAAAAATTAAAATGTTTACGCAGGCAATTAATTGTTACAAAGAAACATTGCAGTTAGACGATCCATCGTCTTACGTTTACCGAAGAATGGGCTGTTGCTACGAAGCATTGAAAAATTACGATAAAGCCTTAAAATATTATTTGCGTTCGGTGCACGAAGATCCGTTGATGGATAAATCGTGGATTGCAATTGCCGATTTATACCTAAAAAAGAACGATTTTAAAAAAGCATTGCATTTTGTGAATAAAGCCTTGGGAATTGATGAACACAACCATTTATACTGGCGCAGGTTTGCAATTATAAACAAAGATTTACTGTTTTTAGAAGAAGCCGAATTAGGTTTTAGAAAAGCTGTGGAACATGGCGATACCTTTTTGGATACTTGGCTGTATTGGAGCGATACGTTTCGTTTGTTGAAAGATTATCCGCAAGCAATTGAAAAATTACTAAAAGCAAGCGATATTTTTAACGATGAATACGAAATTGAGTACCGTTTGGTTGGCTTGTATATGTTAACAAATCAAACCGAAAAAGCACTATATCATTTAACAAATGCATTGGCTTTAAATTATAAAAATCGTACCTTATTGCAGGAATATTTCCCAACGGTTTGGGAAAACGAACAAGTACAAGCTTACATTCAGAATTTTAATCAAGAATAATCGTTACTAAAAATAACGATTTTTTTATTATGAAAACATACGGTTTAATAGGTAAAAATATCAGCTATTCTTTTTCACGAAATTACTTTGCTAATAAGTTTAAGAAAGAAGATATAAAAAATTCACAATACATTAATTTTGATATAGATAATCTATCAGAATTAAACAATATATTCAATACTGACAATTTTGGTTTTAACGTTACCATACCCTATAAAGAAGCCATAATCCCTTATTTAGATTCACTAGATTTTCATGCGGAGAAAATTGGTGCAGTTAATACAATTAAATTAGAAAACGGAAAAAAAATCGGTTTCAATACAGATTGGATTGGTTTTAAAAAATCGATTGAACCTTTACTGAACTCACATCATACAAAAGCATTAATTTTAGGAACCGGCGGTGCAAGCAAAGCGGTAATTTATGCTTTAGACCAATTGAAAATTGAAACTTTAATGGTATCGCGTTATGGTGAAATATCCTACGAAGATTTATCAGAAGAAATCATTCAAAATCATGCAATCATTATAAATTGTACGCCTGTTGGTACGTTTCCCAATGTAGATGCAGCACCCGAAATTCCTTATCATTTCATCACAAAAAATCATTTGGCATACGATTTAATTTACAATCCTGCAGAAACATTGTTCCTAAAAAAATGTAAAGAAAAAGGAGCTGTTGTGAAAAACGGTTTGGAAATGCTGGAAATTCAGGCAGAAGCATCATGGAAAATTTGGAATAGTTAGTATTATTTCTTATGAAAAATTTGTTGTCTTTCAATTTATTATTTATCTTTCAAAAATAATTTTGTAAAACTTACACATTAAGAAAGATGTTAGAAGAAAAGAATGATAACCTGCAACAAGCAGACGGATTAAACCCTGAAACAGAAACAAGCACAGTTGAAACAAACACGATTGTTGATGATATAAATTCAACAAATGCAGAAGAAAGCGAAACGTCATCAATCAACGAAAGCAACCATATTCCGTTGGCTAATTACGATGAATTATCGTTAGATGAATTGAATGTTGAGCTTGAAAATTTAATCAAAAACGAAAAGATTACTGCCATTCGCGACCATGTGGAAGGAATTAAACGCAGTTTCTTACATAAATACAGTGAATTGATCGACGAAAAAAGAAAGGTGTTTTTAGAAGAAAATCCCGATGCTTTTTCAACCGATTTTCAGTATGATTTGCCTGCTAAAAATCAGTTTAACGCGTTATATAATCAATACAGAGATCAAAGAAATTCGCATTTTAAATCGATTCAAGATCAGTTAAAGAAAAATTTAGCCGACAGAAATCAGATCATTACAGAATTAAAAGAACTGGTTGACAATACCGAAAATTATAATGCGGCTTTAAAAGATATCCAACAGTTACGCGACCGTTGGAAAAATGCTGGTGCCATTCCAAAAGATAATTACAACCACGTTTGGAACAATTTCCATTTTCATATAGAACGTTTTTACGACCAACTGCATTTAGATCGTGAAGCCCGTGATATGGACTTCAAAAACAATTTAGAAAAGAAACAGCGCATTATTGAGCGTGCTAGTTTGTTGATAAACGAACCAGATATTCGCAAAGCATTCCGCGAATTGCAAACATTACACCGTATTTGGAAAGAAGAAATTGGTCCGGTTGCAAAAGAACACCGCGAAGAAATTTGGCAGAATTTCAGTGAAATAACAAGGCAATTACATAACAAACGTGAACTTTTGCAAAATGAAGTTATTGAACGCGAAGAAAATAATCTGGCAAAAAAGAAAGAGTTAATTGCCCGTATTGATGAAATTTCATCAAAAGAATTCAATTCGCATAACGATTGGCAAAATGCCATTAAAGAAATTGAAACTTTAAGAACTAATTTTTTTAGTATAGGTAGAGTTCCTGCTGAACAAAGTGAGGAAACTTGGGCTGCATTTAAAAATGTAACCAGAAACTTTAATGTTTTGAAAAACAATTTCTACAAAGACATTAAAAAAGAACAACAAGATAATTTAGTTAAAAAACAAGCTTTAATTGAGCAAGCAAAATCTTTGGCAGAAAGTACCGATTATGATGCTACAACGCCTGTTATGAAAAAAATTCAGGACGATTGGAAACACGTTGGACATGTTCCAAGAAAATTTTCTGACAGTTTGTGGAAAGAGTTCAAACAGATTTGTAATTCTTATTTTGACCGATTACATACCGAGCGCAACAAAGAAATGGAATCAGAAATGGTTAATTTCAACAACAAAAAAGAGTACTTGGAAAGTTTAAAGGATTTTGAATTAACCGGTGATCATAAAACCGATTTAGATGCCATTAAAAAACATATTGAAAACTGGAAAAGCTTAGGAGCTGTACCACAAACCCGAAGACATATTGAAGGGAAGTTTAACAAGGTTTTAGATGCATTGTTTGACAAGTTGAGTATGTCTAAAAAAGAAGCCGAGTTGGTAAAATTCAACAACAAGATTGAAAACCTAATGGAAAGCAATGACAACCGACGTTTACAAAACGAAACTATTTTTGTGCAACGAAAGTTAGAAGAGCTTCAATCGGAAATTTTTCAGTTAGAAAACAATGTGCAGTTTTTTTCCAATGCAAAAGCAGATAATCCGCTATTAAAGGAAATCAACAAAAACATTGATCGCCATAAAGATGAATTAAACTTGTGGAAAGAGAAATTAGCTCAACTAAAAAACATCAATAAAAATGATGCGTAACATACAAAACCGGAAATCTCCGGTTTTTTTCATTTCAAAGCAAATTGGTATGTGTTTACTGATACTTTTTATGGTTGGTTGTAAATCAAAAACCGATTGGCGCGACAAATACAATAAAGACAAAAGCGATAAAAATGTTGGTATTACAAAGAAAACCACGATTAAAAAACCAAATGATTTAGCTGAAATCAGTGAAATATTAGACGTGAGTGAAAGTGCTTTAAAGAATAAAAAACTGTACCATTTTATTATAGATTGGTACGGAACTCCTTATAAATATGGCGGAAACGATCAAAAAGGAATTGATTGTTCAGGCTTCACCAACGTTTTATATAAAGAAATCTATAACATTCAAATTCCACGCATATCAAAAGATATTGCCGAAAATATTAAGCGTAAATATACTGCCGATTTAAAAGAAGGTGATCTAGTATTTTTCTCGTTCGGGAAAACCGGCACGGTAAATCATGTGGGAATTTATCTGCACAATAACAAATTTGTACATGCCTCAACAAGTAAAGGAGTCATTATTTCAAACTTAACCGATCCTTATTACGGCGATTACTTGGTTAAATGCGGTTCGTATAAAAATTAAAAGTATTGATTGGTTATGAAAAAATATTTAATTGCTATTTAAAACTTATAATAATCGAATAAGCGTTTGCGCAGTATTTTAATCAAAAAAAAGAGGTTGCCTTTTTGAGGCAACCTCTTGTTAACTAACACACAATTATTTAATATTTAAATGGTAAGGCATCATTGCTTGAACACCTTTGCTTTGTTTAAGATAATTCATACGTTGTAGCAACTCATAATTTTCTATACCAATTTCGTTTTTAATAGCCTCTTCTTTAGCATTAGAAACCGACATTCCTAAAAACTTGCGGAATAAATCTGCAAATTCAATTTCGTATTCTGGGTATAAAGACACTTTGTAATCATCGGTTTTAACCAATTTTGCTGCATAAGCAATGGCGTCGTCTAAGCTTCCTAATTCATCAACCAAGCCCAATTGTTTAGCCATGGTTCCTGTCCAAACGCGACCTTGCGCTATTTCATCAACTTTTGCTTTATCCATTTTTCTACCTGCAGCAACACGTGAAATAAAGGTATCGTAAATAATTTCGATGCTTTCTGTAAGAGTTTGTTTGTATTTTGGCGACATTTCTTCAAAAACACTGTAACCCGCTGCGTTTTCGTGTGTTTTGACCGCTTCTGCATTAACTCCGAATTTATCTGCAACCTTTTTAAAGTTCGGAACCATACCAAAAACTCCGATAGATCCTGTTATTGTTCCCGGTTCTGCAAAAATTTTGTTGGCATTACACGCAATATAATATCCACCCGAAGCAGCCACATCGCCCATTGATACAATTACTGGTTTCACTTTTTTGGTCAATTCAATTTCTCTCCAAATAATATCAGAAGTCAAGGCACTACCACCCGGTGAATTTACACGTAAAACAACCGCTTTAATTTTATCGTTTTTACGAGCTTCTTTCAAGGCACGGTTAATAGATCCTTCGCCAATGGTGTTTATATTTCCTTCGCCACCTTGAATTTCACCTTGAGCAAAAATTACTGCGATTTGATCTTTAGCCGAAACTTTCTTAATGTTTAAATTAACATCTTTAATATAATCTAAAATTTCAATTTCGTTGATATCATCGTCATATTTAATATCCAACGCTTTTTTAATTCCGTTTTGATATTGATCTATATAAGCAATTTTGTCAATTAATTTATTCTGAAGTGCCAAGTTTGCATTTCTTGCATCTAAATTTGTAGCGATGTTATTTAAGTTTTCAACGGAAATTTTGCGGTTTTTAGAAATATCGCCCACATAAGATTCCCAGATCGAATTTAAAAGAACCGTTAACTGCTCACGGTTTTCATCGCTCATATTTTGTTGTAAAAACGGTTCAACAGCGCTTTTGTATTTTCCATGACGAATTACTTCCATGTGAATTCCGGTTTTTTCCTGCAAATCTTTCATATACAAAACTTCAGAAGCCAAACCTTTAAAATCAATGCTTCCCATTGGGTTCATGTACACCGTATCGGCTACCGATGCCAGATAATATTCGCCTTGTGAATAATAATCGGCATAAGCAACAACAAATTTGCCTGTTTTTTTAAACTCTGCCAACTTTTCAACAATTGCCTTGCGTTGTGTTGACCCTAAACTTGTGGCATTATTTTCAATAGAAATCCCTTTAATTTTATCATCGGTTTTTGCGTAATCAATCGCCTGCAAAACGTTGATCAATCCGTCGTTATTGGTTTCTTTGTAATCAAAATCTTCAATATAAACACTTCCGCCGTAATCGTTTGAAACGTTTTCCAAATCTAATTTAATAATCGAATTGCTTTTGGTCGATTTTCCAGAAGACGAACTGCCTGCCGATACAACCACGCCAACTATCAGCAATAAGAAAAAAGACATTATACAAAATAGGATGATTCCTACAAATGTTGCCAGTACATTTTTTATAAAATTCATTTTTATCGTTTTAATCTATATTTAGGTTAGTACATGAAAACAGAAAATGTTACAAAAGTTTAAAACATTATTTACTTTTGCACCATGCACACATACAATAAAGTAGTTTTAGCTTTAGGAAGCAATTTAGGAAACAAGAAAGAAAATCTGCAAAATGCCATAAACCAAATACATAATCATATTGGTTTTGTGGCACAGGCATCGGCAATTTACGAAACACCTTCGTGGGGTTTTAACAGTTTTCCGTTTTATAATATGTGCATTTTGATTCACACAAATTTATCGCCCAAAAAATTGTTGGTTGAATTAAAACAAACTGAAAAATTATTGGGCAGAACCACAAAAACGACTGATAATTACGAGGCCCGAACGGTTGATATTGATATTGTTTACTTTAACGATTTTGTTTTTGATTCGATTGATTTACAGATTCCACATAAAGAATTACAAAACCGAAAATTTGTTTTGGTTCCTTTAAACGATTTGATTTTCAATTGGAAACATCCCATTTTGCAGAAATCAACCGAAGAATTATTACTGATTTGCAATGATGAATCTGAAATAAAACAAGTAGATTCTATTGAATTACCGAAAGATCGTTTTGCAATTGGAACTATAAAATTTTTGGTAATTGAAGGAAACATAGGATCTGGTAAAACATCTTTAGCCGAAAAAATGGCACAGGATTTTAATGCAAAGCCTATTTTAGAACGATTTGCAGACAATCCTTTTCTTCCAAAATTTTACGAAGATCCTTTGCGATATGCTTTTCCGTTGGAAATGTCTTTTCTTGCCGATCGCTATTCACAATTAAATCAAGGTTTGGGTCAGTACGATTTGTTTAACGATTTTGTAATAGCCGATTATTATATTTATAAGTCGTTAATTTTTGCGCAAGTTACTTTAGATTCCGATGAAGTTTTGTTGTACCGATCTATTTTCGATGTGATGAACAAAGAAATTACAAAGCCCGATTTGTATGTTTATTTATATCAAAGCACAGAAAATTTACTACAAAATATAAAGAAAAGAGGTCGTGCTTACGAAGAAAATATCCAGCCAACTTATTTGGAAAGCATCAACCAAAGTTATAGTGAATTTATAAAAACATTGCCACAAGAAAATGTTTTGATTATTGATATTACCGAAAAAGATTTCGTTGAAAACCACAAGGATTATTTGGAGGTATTGAACCTTATAAATGACAAAACATTATCTATTTCCCACAGGTAAAGCAACCTGAATTAATACTGCTTCTACAGTAGCATCTGAAACATATTTTCTAAAATCGCGGTAATTTTTTATTTGGTGACGCGAATAAGGTTTGTACATGTGCCACAAAAATTTACGTTCGTTTTTAAAATATTTGTTAACAACTTCGTAAGCATTCACATTGGAAGAAATTCCTGTTGTTGGGTATTGAATCAACAACTGTTTAATAGAATCAACAGTTGGTACTAATTTACTTTCATCTGTTAAACCAACTAATTTTGGCAGGTAAAAACTGGTTTTAAAACCTTTGTTTTTAAAGGTTTGTAAATTATGCATTGCGGTAGATTCTACCAAAATATTTTCATTTTTTAGCGAATACTTTTTTGTAAGTAAATCTAATATCGCTGCCGATTTTTCTGCATTGTTTTCGGAAAGATTTTTAAAATCTAACCACAATTTTAAATCTTTATTGTTTATTTTAGAAAAATATGTATCTAAATTTAAGTTTGCCGACTTCGCCGGTGGATGATTCACATCGAAGGTGTTGCTAATCGAATCAAAAACCAAATCTAGTTCAATGCCTTGATAAAACTTTTGGGTATAGTTCAGTTTTTCTAAACTATTCACCCGATGAGCCCAAACTTTTGATTGATAGCCAGCGTATTCCAATTTATACGGATTAAAAATATAAACTGCAACTGCTACCATTAAAACAAGAATAAAAACTATTTTTTTCTTATTTTTCTTTAATACGTTCATCATAATCTATATCTTTTAAAACGATTCGTTTTTTAAACTGAAAGTTCGAGTTAAATATACTTTTTGCTGGTTGAAATTGATCAAACTTAATGCGAGATAGATCTGCAAAACTGTAGATAAAATCTTCTAAATTGTATTTTCTTTCCAATTGACCATCAAAATTAATTGTTGATTTCTGTTTGTACTTATCAGAAGTCCACACAATAAAAGGAATCTCAAACATAGCATTGGAGCCTATAGCTTCATGATGCCCAAAATATTCATAATCTTTAAAAACTTCTTCACCATGATCAGAAAAATAAACCACATAACTATTTTTATTGGCTTTTTTAACCATATCAATAATTTCACTTACAACGTAATCATTGTATCTAACAGAATTATCGTATTCATTAATAATTTGATATGCTTCATCTGTTTTAAACTGAGTTTTAGGTTCATCTGAAAAAAAATTAAAACTTTCAGGATATTTTTCATTATAATTTATATGAGAACCCTCTAAATGAAGAAAAATAATTTTTTTGGAAGCCTTATCGTTTATTGTTTCTTTTAATTTTGGAAGCAATACTTCGTCAAATTTTTGATGATCCGCATTAAAATTTGAAACATAAAATGTATGCTTACTCGCTTTGGCATATTGTGAAACCAGCGATTCATAAGCTCCGATTGGTTTTTGGTTTGACAGCCAATACGTTTCAAAATCTGCCTGATTTGCCAGTTGAATAATCGTTCCTAATTTGTTGTTTTCAGGACGATAATAATCTGCCAAACTTAACACTTTATTTAGCGATAAAATGGTATGGGTATGCGGACTTATTATATTTTTAAACAAATACAGCTCATTTTTTATTTTATTAAGCTGCGGATTGGTATCTCTGTAATAAGCATAAATCTCCATGTTATTTTTGGTGGTAGATTCTCCGATAATTACTACATACAAAGCTTCATCATCACTATTTGAAACATTCGTAAAGTATTTTGAAGTGCTTTTTGAAATGTCTTTTGAAATGTCTGAAGAAAAGGTTTTGTATTCTAGATAAGTATTAAAAACCAGTAAAGATAAACTTCTTTCATAGAATCTGTAAGAAATAGCAACACAAATAAGTACAACTATCTCAACATAATAAGTGTATTTTAACCCGTTGGGTGTAATTATTTGCAGTGAAATAGACTGATTAGATATTG